>Ga0207848_100269_pt1 | contig 28204 bp, 21 predicted proteins | sample TtaePargueraPR_10_FD_187737 | JGI IMG/M metagenome (GOLD analysis project Ga0207848, IMG submission 187737) | Aerobic enrichment media microbial communities from Bioluminiscent Bay, La Parguera, Puerto Rico - Tt and M2 (3) (SPAdes) | ecosystem: Environmental > Aquatic > Marine > Unclassified ... | reverse complement strand
CTGGTCGAAGGCAAGACCATGCAGCCGGACGTCAACGACGAAGCCAGCGCCACCCGCGGCGACCTGGACCAGTGGTCCTTCACCTACCGCAAGGCCATCTGGACCCACGAAGTCGGCGGCACCAACGCATCCGACGACTACCGCGCCCAGGTCACCGGCTAACACCGTTCATCAAAACAAAGACCGCGCCGGTCTCCGGTGCGGTCCCTTGATTCCAATGCTTTCGGAACAAGCGACGGTGAGCGTCATCTGCATAGTATTACTGTCATGAATTCCTATTAAGCACATAGGCATAAGCAAATTTAAGTAGGGATGGGGCTGGCTCTTGATAGATCTCGATCTGCGCCGTTTGATCGGCCGTTTGAACAACTATTCCCGCCGTTCTATGGAAGCCGCCGCAGGACTTGCCGTTACCCGCGGCCATTATGAGGTCACGATCGAACATTTGCTGCACGTCTTTGCCGACGACAACCAGCATGACCTGCAAAGCGCCTGCCGCCATTTCGAGATAGACCCCGCTCCCCTGAAGAAGGCGCTCGACGGCACTCTGGAAAGCCTGAAGCGCGGCAACCAGGGCCGGCCCGCGTTCTCGCCGCTCCTGATCGAATGGATTTCCGAAGCCTGGCTCATCAGTTCGGTCGAACTCGACCTGGACCAGGTCCGTTCGGGCAGCCTGCTCGCGACGATCTTCGCCAAACCCAACCGGTTCGGCGACGACCGCTGGCTGAGCCAGCTGGAGGCCATGTCCTTTACCGAGCTGAAGAAGAGCTTTCCGGAGATCACCGGCCAGTCGGAGGAAACCACGGCGGGCCTCACGGCACGCCCGGCCGGCGAAGCGCCAGCCGGCGGCGGATCGGTCGCCCCGGACATGGATCCGGACAGCGCGCTCGCCCGCTTCTGCACCAACTTCACCCAGCTTGCCCGCGACGGCAAGATCGACCAGGTCTTCTGCCGCGACCGCGAGATCCAGCAGATGATCGACGTGCTCGGCCGGCGGCGCAAGAACAACCCGATCTGCGTCGGCGACCCGGGCGTCGGCAAGACCGCCGTGGTCGAGGGCCTGGCCCGGAAGATCTCCGAAAACGACGTTCCGGACATGCTCAAGAACGTGGAGCTGATCGGACTGGACCTCGGCATGCTGCAGGCGGGCGCCGGCGTCAAGGGCGAATTCGAGAACCGCCTGAAAGGCATCATCGACGAGGTCAAGGCCTCGCCGAAACCGGTGATCCTGTTCATCGACGAAGCCCACATGCTGATCGGTGCCGGCGGATCGGCCGGCGGGGCGGATGCCGCCAACCTGCTGAAACCGGCGCTCGCGCGCGGCGAACTCAGGACCATCGCGGCGACAACCTGGAGCGAATACAAGAAATATATCGAGAAGGATCCGGCGCTCGAGCGGCGCTTCCAGCTCATCAAGCTGGACGAGCCGAGCCCGGAGCAGGCGATCACCATCATGCGCGGGCTGCGCAGCGCCTACGAAAAGAACCACGGCGTCTATATCCGCGACAATGCGGTGGCCGCCGCCGCCAAGCTGGCCGCCCGCTACATCTCTGGCCGGCAGCTTCCGGACAAGGCGGTCGACGTTCTCGACACAGCCTGCGCCCGGGTGAAGCTGTCGCTGTCCTCAAAGCCCTTCGTCATCGAGCTCAAGGAAAAGCGGCTGGGCGAACTGCAGCGGGAGCTCGATTCCCTGAAGCGCGACCATCAGGCCGACTTCGCCTCGCACGAGCTGGAAGTCTCGGACATCGAGACGGAAGTCGCCTCCGAAGAAGCCGCCATTGCCGAGTTGACCGGGCGCTGGGAAAAGGAAAAAGAACTGGTCGAACAGCTTCTCAAGATCCGCCACGAGCTCGGACTGAGCCTGGAGGACGATCCTGCTCCGGAAGCCGAGACCGAAACGGAAGAAGACGGCGGAAACGAGGAAAGCCCGGCGGCAGAAACGCCCGCCGAGGCCATCAGCCCCCAGGATTACGCCAAAATCGCCGCCGACCTGAAGGATGTTCAGGCCGGCGACCCGCTGATCTCCTTCGAGGTCACCGAGGAGGCGGTCGGCCAGGTGATTTCCGACTGGACCGGCGTCCCGCTCGGCCGGATGGTCCAGGACGACGCGGAATCGATCCTCACGCTCGGCAACAATCTGAAGGGCCGTGTGATCGGCCAGAACCATGCGATCGACGCCGTCGATCAGGCGCTCAGAACCGCCAAGGCCGGAGTGCAGAACCCCGATGCGCCGATGGGCGTGTTCCTGTTCGTCGGCCCGTCCGGCGTCGGCAAGACCGAACTGGCGACCGCCATCGCCGATCAGCTCTTCGGCGGCGAACGGTTCCTGATCTCCATCAACATGTCGGAGTTCCAGGAGAAGCACACGGTCTCCAAACTGGTCGGCTCGCCCCCCGGCTATGTCGGCTACGGCGAGGGCGGCGTGCTGACGGAAGCCGTCCGCCAGCGTCCCTATTCGGTCGTCCTGCTCGACGAGGTGGAAAAGGCCGACCTGGAGGTGATGAACCTGTTCTATCAGGTGTTCGACAAAGGTGTGCTTTCCGACGGCGAAGGCCGCCAGATCGATTTCAAGAACACCATCGTCATCCTGACCAGCAACCTGGCGACGGATGTGCTGACCGAAATGGGCGCCCTGCCCAGCAAGCCAAGCTCGGACGAGCTGGTGGTCGCCTGCCGGCCGATCCTGAGCGCGCATTTCAAGCCGGCCCTGCTGGCGCGCATGCAGATCGTGCCGTTCTATCCGCTGATCGGCGAGCCACTGGAAAAGATCGTCCGGCTGAAGCTGAACAAGATCGGCAAGCGGTTGCGCGAACACCAGAAGCTCGAACTCGGCTATTCCGACGATGTGGTCCGGTCCATCGCGGCGCGCTGCACGGAAGTCGAAACCGGCGCACGCAACATCGACCACATCATCAACCGGACCATATTGCCGGGGCTCTCGACCGAGCTCCTGACGCAGATGGGCGCGGAAGACGCGGATTTCTCGAATGTCGACATCGGTCTGGGAGAAGGAGGCCTCTTCACCTACGCCCTGGCCTGACCAGCGAAATCGCCGCTTCCGGAAGGCAGTTGCGCCAGTTCGCGGCTGCCCTTTGGAGAACGTCCATGAAAGACGGTTTCTGACGCTATGATTTTGGGAGACTTGATTGATCTGACAGCCGCCCTGACCGCAGGCGTCAAGGTCGAGGCCGTCATGGACCGGGTCATAGAGTCCGCTCTGAACCTGACCGGGGCCGAGGAAGCGTCGATTTTCATTCTGGACACGTTCGGCCAGACCCTGCACCGCGCCTGCTCCCGGCATCGCGGCTACATTAAGGCGATGCCCGCCGGCAAACAGGTCACTCTCTACGGCCCGGACCAGATGCCCAACCTGAAGGAACCGGCGGCCTTTGTGGTCTCCACCGGCACGACCCTCAATCTTGAGGATATCGACAGGGTCATCGGCTACGATTTCGACCGCATCCGCGAGGACGACAAGTTCGGCGGGCTCAACACAAAGGCACTGGTAATCCTGCCGCTGACCATCCAGGCCAACCGGACGATCGGCATCCTGCAGGTCATCAATCCGGGCGCCTCGCACCATTCGGTCAGCGCGGTCAGCGATACCTGTCTGCAGGAACTGCACAGCCTGGCGGGACTGGCGGCGCTCTACATGTGGAATTCCCGTCTTCTGGAAGACAATTCCCGCCTGAAACGGCAATTCGACCGGCATCTAGCGGAGCTTCCCAAACAGATCCGCAAGCCCCAGGTGCAAAAGCCCGCCGTGCCGCACCGGCCGAAGGGGCTAATCGGCGAGAGTCCGCCGATCGAACACGCCATCAAGCTGGTCGGCAAGGCCGCCTGCTCGAACGTGCCCATTCTGGTGCGCGGCGAGACGGGCACCGGCAAGGAAATGATGGCCGCCTTCATCCATCAATCCAGCGACCGGGCCGGCAAGGCCTTCGTCGTGCAGAATTGCGCGGCTCTGCCGGAAGCCCTGCTGGAAAGCGAGCTCTTCGGCTATGTCCGCGGTGCCTTTACCGGCGCCAATACCAGCAAGCAGGGGCTCGCCCACGAGGCAGATGGCGGCACGCTGTTCCTGGACGAAATCGGCGATATGCCCTTGGCGCTGCAGGCCAAGGTGCTGCGCCTCCTGCAGGAAGGCGAGGTCCGCCGGGTGGGATCGACCAAGACGGAGAAGGTCGATGTGCGCATCGTCGGCGCGACGAACATCAACCTGGAGGAAAAAATCGCGGCGGGAGAATTCCGCCAGGACCTGTTCTACCGGCTCAATGTCTTCCCGGTCAATCTGCCGCCCCTGCGCGAACGGCCGTCCGATATCCCACTGCTGATCGACCATTTCCTGCGCTCGGCGGCGGTAAAGGCCGAGCGGCCGGTTCCGGTGCTGGCATCCGAAGCGCTCGATGCGCTGATGTGCTGGGGGTATCCGGGCAACGTCCGCGAATTGAAAAACATCCTCGACCGCGCGCGGCTGATGGCGGAGGAAGGCTTTCCGATCGGGCTCGCCCATCTGCCGCCGGAACTCGCCGGCCTCCGGCATGACCCGGCCGGGCGCATGCCCGCCGTCATTCCCGACGGCGACCTGAAGACCATCGTCGGCCAGTACGAAGCAATGGTCATCGAGGCAAAGATGCGCGAGGTTAACTGGAACAAAACCAACGCAGCGCGCATACTCAATGTCAGCCGCCGCACCATCATCGACAAGCTCAACCGCTACAACATTTCGCGGCCCGAAGGTTTCGAACGCTCCTGATCCGGCCAGGGGCGTCGGAAACCTCGGCCGGACAAAACAAGGGCCCCTGTGATTTGACGACCGACACGTCATCCGCATCGCATGTTCTTATTACCGACTTTGTGTCCGGCCGGCTTTCTTACGAAAAACTGTCCAGGGAGTTGCGCAGCGCGGCGAACCGGTCGCCCGATTCCTTGCGGGAAACCGTCCAGGCGATCCGGACTTTCGTGGAAGAAGGACGCCTGCCGCCGGATCTCGGCCAGATTCTCCTGAGCCAGTTTCCAAAACTCCCGGAACCGGAAGCGCCTGAAGATACCGGCCGGAGCCCGGCAACCGACGACCCGGACCCGACGGAACCGGGTACTCTGGCGCCTCAAGGGTCCGCGGAGGATTTCGATGAACCGACCCTGCCGCACGCGGTGGCGCCGGCCTGGCCGGAAGACCCGAAGTCCTCCAGCCCGGAAGCCACCGCGCCCCAGGCGGCGTTCCAAACATCCGGCCGGCTACCTCCGCTGCCGTTCCTCGCCCAGCCGGCGGCGGAAGCCGGGGACGGCATGCGCGAAAAGGTCGATGACGCGATGCTGTCGTCGCTCGTGTCCGGATATACCAACTTCCGCCAGAAACGCAGCGCGGACGAAGAGCCACAGGCAAGCCAGGCGGACAGCGGCAAGCTCGACAAGTTCCTGACCGATTTCAGAAGCGCCCGGTTCCGCACCGACGCGCGACGCGCCGCCGACGGCCAGAAGAGCGACGGCCTGGACCTGAACAAGGTGAGCGCCCCGCTGGCGAGACGCGCAGGCGTCGGCTCGATCCTGCGGGACCGGTTCATCCTCGACACGGAAATCGGCCGCGGCGGCATGGGTCACGTCTATTCGGCCGTTGACCGGCGGCGCCTGGAAGCCGGGCACGACCAGCCCTATGTGGCGGTGAAACTCTTGAACGAAAGCTTCCACAACGACAGCGAGGCGCTGCGGCTGCTCGAGGCGGAAGCCCGCAAGTCCCAGGCCCTCGCCCATCCGAACATCACGACCGTCTATGACTTCGATCGCGACAAGGCGGACGTCTTCATCGTCATGGAACTCCTGAAGGGGATCGGTCTCGACCGGCGGCTCGGGCAGTTGCTGGGGCAGCCGCTGTCGCCGGGCGAATGCGCCCGCGTCCTCAAAGGCACCTGCGCGGGCCTGAGCTTCGCCCACAGCCGAGGCGTCGTCCATTCCGATCTGAAACCCGGGAATATCCATCTTCTGTCGGACGGCTCGATCAAGCTTCTCGATTTCGGCCTCGCGGCCGCGGCCAGCGCGAGCGCCGACCACCCGATCCAGGACAGCCTGACCGCGGCCTATGCCAGCCCGGAACAGTTCCGGCGCGCGCCGAGAGATCCCCGGGACGATGTCTTCGCGCTCGGCTGCGTTGCCTATCTCGTGCTTACCGGCCGCCACCCTTTCGCCTCCCGGCCGATCGACGAGGTGGCCCGGGAGGGGCTGGAGCCGGCGCCGGTCGAGGGCCTCGATCCGCAAGCCTGGGACACGATCCGCCACGCGCTCGTCTTCGACCGGAACCAGCGCCTGGCGGATGTGGACGCTTTCCTGAAGGGGCTCTTCGAGGAGCACCCGGACTAGGGGCTATCAAACCTCTCGCAGCGGGAAATCATGTTGACGACCTCATCCTGAGGAAGCGCTTCAGCGTTGTCTCGAAGGATGGGCCGCTTGCTCGGGAGTTTGCCGCCCATTCTTCGAGACGGACCTGACGGCCCTCCTCAGGATGAGGGAGTGGGGATGATGGAATTCAGATTAATATATTGAAATAAAATCTCTTTTTGACACGTCGGAATGAGCTGAGCCCCGCTCCCAGACTCACCTCCTCCCTACTCGATGCTATCGACAATCGACTCGATCGCCCTGGTGAACAGATGGTCCGGCTGGAGGGTGCGGATCAGGCCCGTGCTGCCGATCTGGATGAGTTCGGTGGAGAGCGGCAGGACGGCGGCGACCGGTGTGCGGTAGTTGGAAAAGATCCGCTGGGCCAGATCGGTGAAATCGAAGGTCTCCAGTGCCTTGTTTACCACCAGGAACAATTGCGGCACCTCGAGCTTGCGCGCCAGCTCCAGCGTGACGGCCGTGCCCTGGTAGTCCTGGATGTCGGGCCGCAGGATCAGGAGAAGCGTGTCGGAGATCGCGATCGACAACAACGTTTCCTCGTTGACGCCCGGATGAGTATCGATCAGCAGATAGTCCAGTTCGAGGCCCTGGCACAGCTCGACGAAGCCGCGGTTAAGGTCTTCGACGTCGTATTTTTCCTTCAGGATCCGGGCGATCTCGCCGGTCTTGATCGAGGAAGGAACCAGAAACACCCGCCCGCCCTCCGGCACCACCGGCTGCCCCTGTGCGTCGACCACGTTCGGCGTCACGTCGAGCGCGGTATCGGTCACGCCGCAATGGCCCCAGAGGTAGTTGTTCAGCGTGTGGGAGACGCCGTTCAGATCGACCTTGAACAGGGTGTGGATCCCCGGCGACTGGATATCCGTATCGACGATGCCGACCCTGTGACCGCGCAGGGCTAGGGCGGAGGCGATGTTCGCGGTGACGTTGGATTTGCCTGTCCCGCCGCGATAGGAATGGGTTGAAATGATTTTGGTCACGGATCAGCTCGGATGGGTAACTGCGGTTCAGGTTTTGTATCTGGATCTGAGATCCTTGGCGCGGGATTGCAGCGAACGGAAGTAATCCGTGTCGCTGACCTCGCGGATCTCCTGTTCGGCCTGTTCCTCGTCGTAAGTGACCTCGAACTTGTCCAGCCGGGTTTTCAGTTCGGCGTTCTCCTTGCGGAGCCTGGCCTCGGCCGCTTCGAGCTGCCGCTTGGTTTCCGTCAGTTCGGCAATCAGCTGGCTTGAATGAAACTCGCGGGCTTCCACCTGGACCACCATGCCGGAGAAGGTTTCGGCAAGCGCCCGGATGTCCTCCTCGACAGAGGCGTCGGTGATGACCTGAAAAAGACCCTCGATATCGTCGAACCGGCCATTGGCGATCGCCTCGCAGGTCCGTGCCAGGCTGGCGAGGGCCGGTTTCATGGTGTCGGATGAACTCATTCTCTGCCCCCCGTCAAAAGATTGCATGCCAATCCCGTCATTCGTCCGAAGCCGCCGTCCGCAACGGATTGGTCGGTGTCAGGTATTCGCCGGCGATCCAGCCCTCGCGGCCCGTATCGACGTCCCGGGAATGCACCCATTCGCCCTCTATGCCGGTCTGGCGGATGGTCCGGCCCTTGTTGAAGCGTTCGATCACCGGTTCAAGCAACCCGGGTGCGGAGCGGAAGGCCACGCGGTCGCCGCTGACATAGAGAAGCGGCCCCAAAGGCTCCTGGGTCGGCGGGAGGATCACCCTTGAAACCGGGGGCGGTGGATAGGCTGCGCGCGCGGCCTCCTCAAGATAGGACCGGTCGCGGATCTGAATGAGCAGCAAAGCCACGAGAAAGACACCGACCACGATCACATAGGGCACAAATCTTGGCATTTCACGCCTTCACTTCCGTGCTTCCGCGACACGCACCGGCGAGCCTCACCAACGAACAGTTCCTTCAAACGCGCCTCGCTCCCGGCCGGGTTACTTTCCAACCGAAATTTTAGAGTTGAATGACAACGCGCACTTAAATCTTTCCGGCATGCGGAAAATGATCCGAAGAGAGGCGCCGCACCCGCCGATATCCGGTGACGAAGCCCGTCATGTTATTACTGGAGCACGGCATGACCGGCCGCGGCGGTGCCCAGCATCTCCGCCACCTTTTCGCCGATGCGCCGCCGATAGGTCTCCACGGGTTCCTCCCAGGGACGCTCCAGAACCTGAACGGAAGGATACCAGTGGGACCGTCCCTCCTCCGCATACCAGTACCATTGCTTGTCCGGGGTCACGAGCACGACAGCCGGAACGCCCATGGCTCCGGCGATGTGGGTCACCAGGCCGTCCGGACCGACAACCAGGTCGAGCTTGCCAATCAGATCGACCAGCATCTCCAGCGATTTCAGATGCCTGCCGGCGTCGATGATACGCCTGTTGCCTTCCAGCTCGACCCGCTGATCGTCCCAGACCAGGCTCAACAGGCTTCCCGGCCAGTCTTCCAGCCCGGCGGCGATATCCGCGAGAAGCGGATTTGGTTGATATCTCGACCAGACGACGCCGCAGAGCGGCTTCTTCAGCGGTTCCAGAGAGCCGCGCCAGAAATCATCCGCACGCGGATCCGCCGTCAGATAGGGCGTGAATGTGGCCGGATCATAGGCCGCCAGTTCGGGACGTGCGGCATAGCCGGCAATGAAGCTGGAAGTCTCCCGTCCGGCCAGACCGAGCAGATTACGGCCCTCCAGAGGCTCGATCCTGCGATTCAATGTCATGCGCCTGAGAAGCGGGATCAGCGGCGCGTGGGCATAGACGGACTTTTCGCCGGCGGACTTCCCGTCCGCCCCGCCATCGCACAGAAACCGCGAAAAGAGGATTGCCTCGAGCGATTTGGTTTCAAGCGGAACGATCACCTTGTCCGGGACATCCGCCGCGCCGTCCGCGCCTATTCCCATCCGTTCGGCAAGCGCGACCGCTTCCTGGAACCGGCCTTGCTGGAACAGCCCCTGGCGGGTAACGAGCACGGCATTGGCTCTGGTCGCCTGGTCCTCCAGTGCCGGCTCGGCGAGGGTGATGGCTTCGCGGTAGTTTCCATTGCGCAAGAGCGCCGCCGCCATCGCCAGGCACAGATGCGGATTGTCCCTGTGTGCCTTCAACAGTCCGGCCAACCGGGCTATGCCGTTTTCCGGGTTTCCCTGGAAAGCGGTGATCATGGCATGCTCTTCGAGCGCCAGGATCATGTTCGGCATCAGTTTGAGGGCCGTTTCGATCGTTTCGTAAGCCCTGTCCAATTCACCGACCAGGGCCAGGGAATGCGCGAAAGCCGACAGGATCGTGGCGTCCCTCGGCCGCTTGAGATAAAGGCTTTCGGTCAGTTCCAGACCTTTGTCATGCTCATCCAGGTCGTGAAGAATGTGGGCGAGCTGAATGGCGACCGCCGGATTCTCGGGTTCCGCCTTCAGGGACTGCTCGAAATACTCCTTGGCGTCGTAAAAGGCTCCGAGCTGCGCCAGCATGGACCCCAGATTCGCCAGGATATTCGGATCTTCGGGCTGGATTTCCAGCGCGACCAGGAGATGACGGATGGCTTCTTCCGTCTTGCCCTGTGCGGCCAGAACCGCCGCAGCCGCATCGTGAAATGTCGGGCTTTGCGGATCGAGCGTGAGCGCCTTTTCCAGGTTGAGTTCCGCCAGCTCCGTCTTGCCGATCGCATGCTGGGCAAGCGCCAGATTGTGGCATGTGGCGGCATCGTTGGGATCGATCTGCAGGGCGGTTTCCAGGCTCTGGATCGCGCCTTCCATGTCGCTTGTGGCGATCTGGCAAAGACCGTAGGTCCGCAACGCGCGGACCGATCTCGGTGCGCGGGTCAGGGCCTGCCGGCAGAGAATCTCGGCGTCGGTGATCGCACCGTTCTCGACGTGTTTCGCCGCAGCATCCAGCAGCGCGTTCAAATTCAGCATTTCTTCCGATCACAGTTCAGGTCCGACAGGACAGACTTTGGCAAAACGCTTCAGGTCCGGTCGACGTCAGCCGACGTTGATCCGTTCCGCGTTCAATCGAATATCGGTTTTCGCGGTCACAACGGCCGTGTGCGACGTCTGGGCGACGGGCCCCTCGACGCTCTGGCTGAGTACTCCGGCCTGCTGCACGTCGGCTCCGGAAATGATCGATACCCGTTCCTTTGCGCTCAGGGAGGTCGACTGGGCGATCACCGTATCCGTCCCGCTTATCCGTTTCGATGTGCGGAACAGGCTGTTGAACGCGTGGCCGACGAGATTGGCCGCCTCGGCGACGAGGTCGAAAACGCCTGTCCTGATAGACACCCGTTTCGCGGAAACCACGAGCTCACCCGGCGTATCGATTTTCAGGGGCGCTTCCGAGGGGCGCTCCAGAACCGCCAGCACATAGGTTTGCTCCCCGACCTCCACGGTCAGGACCCTGTCGCCCGGAACCGGCTCGACCAAGCAACTCACGGCCCTTTGCAGCTCGATTTCCCGCCCGTCCTCGCGCCGCGCGAGGAAAGCGGACTGAATGGCCGCCTCAATGGTCAGGACGCCGGCCAAGCCCGCGACCGCCGTCAGGCCGGTGCCCGGTTCCTTGTCAATTTCGGTCTGCATATCATCGTCCTGCTGCTTGGGTTCCCAAAAGGCAGAGAGAAGGTCACACTCTAGCCCTGAACCTCGACGGCCTCCGCTTCCATTGAAGCGACCTCGTCTTCCGAATCGATGGAAGCCTGAACCAGTTCGGCCAGTTTGGCCTCGGTTTCGTTGAACTTGGTTTCGAAGCGGTGGAATTTGAACTCGTTCTTGAAAACGCAGTATTCCTCATGCAGCCAGACAATCTGCGACGGCACGAGAGTGAGGCCCCATTTGGACATGAAGACGAGAGAATTCTTGATGCCGTAAAGGGCGAAGGACACGCCGCTTGTGCTTGCCTCGGCAACTTTCGCGCCGATGGTCCCCCCGCAGACGCTCAACCCGAAACTGCTATAGTTCTGCAGGCCGGCGGCGCCGTAGATCTTCACGACCACGCCGATATTGGTTTTGTGGGTTATCCCTTCAGTCGTCGACTCCTTGCGTTCATCGACATATTTCGCATAGCCCGCCTGCTGGAAATACAGGTCGTGGTCATTGGCCTGAAAGGTGATCGACGTGTAGAGTTCTCCCGGGGCCTTCTCCGAGGTGATATGATCGGATTTGATCGAGATCTTGTTCTCGGACTCGATATGCACCCCGCCATCCGACAAGGTGATGTCATAGGTTCCCGTGCTGTTCGTGTAGTCGTAGTTTCCCGATTGAATGGTGCGCGTGACGTCCTTGGCAATTTCCTGATAGACGTTGTACGCCACCTTCATCGTGTATTTGCCGGTCGTCCAGAAATAGATCCCCTGCGCGTTACCGTCGGAATCCTTTATGTTGGCGCTGCCCGGTTCCACCGAACCGTCATAGGTGCCAAGACGCAGATAGTGGCCGTTCTTGCTGAGGTCGGCAGTTGTCTGCGTGTTGTCGTCAGGCCCCCAATAAGAAATGTTCGCCATCGGTCCCTCTCCCTCAAACGCCCGGATACTTGGCCTTCAGCCCGAAATTGGTCTTGATGCCGCTGACTCCGGCCTTTGAAATCGCCTGGTGGAGCCCGACGATGCCGAGAGTGGTTTTGACCCCCTCTTTCTTCATGTCCATCGCCTGCGTTTCCAATTGCACGCCGCGGGCCTTGATATACAGGATCGCGAAACCGGTATCGTCCGGAATGACCGCGTAGGACGCATAGCCGAAGCTTGTTCCCAATACGCCGCTCGAGATCTTGAGAACTTGAAAACTGGCATCCACAACCTTCATGGACAGGGATGCCATCTTGGTTGTCGCGACCGCCGTCACATAGATCGGATAGACCCAGGCGACATTGACGTTGGTACTTGTCTTCTTGATGACCTTCTTCTCGGTGCCGACAACCTGTTTCAGGTAGGCACCGAAGGTGTGCTCGTAGATGTTCTTGCCCTTGCCAGAGACCTTGCCCTTAGAGGCCTCGATGGTGATGCCGTCGACATGGTGGGACTCGATCAGATACTTGTTCGTTCCTTTCAGAACGAACCCCTTCTCTTCCATGGTGACTTTGAAATCACCGGATTCGAGCGTCATGTCATGGTCGCCGTCGGCGATCTTCTGGGAGTAGGCGCCGTTGATTTCGACACAGGCGTCGTCCGAAGCCGTGAGGATATAGGACCCGACGGATGTCATGAAAATTCCGTCGCTGTTGTCCAGACCGTCCGTATAGTTCGACGGAAAATAACTGGCTTCATCGACCTCGGCGGTATCGCTCACGTAGGCGCCCATCCGCAGATACACACCGGTCTCGATCTTTGCCGAACTGTCACTGGCCGGCGAAACACCCATATAAAGCGCTGTCATGAGGTCTAACTCCGCCTGCTAGATTTTGATCCGTTGGAAGAAGCCCGCACCGGCCATCTGTTTCTGGATTTTGGCCACATAGGCTTTCTTGTCGACCGTGTCCTTCATCTCCTGCTTGACCGCGGCATTTTTGGACGCCAGCATTTCGATGTACCACTGCAAGACGTTTCGCTTGTTGTAGATGAGCAACGATTTGCGGACGTTCATGGCCATCTTGAACGAATACCTCTCATACACCTTCACACCCAGGATGAGCAGGGATCCGGACGTCAGAATCATCTTCATGGGGAAAGCCGCCGCCTTGGCCTCGACGCCCTTCACATAACCATCGCCAACAAAGTTGAGGCTGAAGGAGAACGCCGTTTTTTCAGAGATCGAAACTCCGAAGATGCTCGAATATTCGAAAAGCTGTATGTAGGTGGTCTTGTTGGACGTGCTGGTCTTGATGTCCTGACTGTCGGATACCTTGGTCTTGCCCCACCAGGCGTGAACATACATGTCGCAGCCATCGCTCTCGAAATCGAGCGTGGCGTCGTTCGACGTGCCGGTCGCCTGGATCGTGACGGAACCATCCTCGGTCTTGAGCGACCAGTCGCCCTTGTCGATGGTCAGCGTATGATCGCCACCGGTCACCTTCTCGACCAGGGAGCCGCCAAAGGTCTCGACCATTTTTTCCTTTACGTTCAGGAGATAAACGCCATTGGCGGAAACGGTTATGCCCTTCAGGCCGTTTGTCAGCACGCCCGAGGGCAGATGGGCGTCCTCATCCGACCCGATATAGTTTTCCAGGCGCAAATACTGACCGCTGAACTCGTCCGCAAATCCGGGAAGCGGAACCGCGAAGTAGATATGGGCATCGGTGTCTTCGTCAGCCGCGGGCTTCGTTTCGACCATCGTGCGCGCTCCTAGCCGACCGGATTGAGGAAGGTGCACTGGCCCGGCGATGTGATGCCTACCGAATTGACGGTCAGGCCGTTTTCAAGCGGCGGATCCATCAGGGCACGGCCTGCGGGCTGGCCCAGAATGAGAAGACGGGCGGACCCTTTTCCCGATTTGCTGGCGCTCATCGGCATGCCGGAGAGCACACCGGGGCCCGGACCTGCGATGCAGGCGGGGATCATCGACAGCATGGTGTGGAAAAAGAAAGCGATGTAGAAAAACGTGGTTTGGGTGGGGATAGTGGACGCCCGAAAACCGACGGCGGGCATGACCATGGGCACCGGCGGGACCGCAGGCTGGATATACGGATCCACCGGCGAAAAATCCACGCTCGGAATCGGACCGGACGCATTTACTGTAGGCATCTTGCTTCCCTCTCCATCTGCCGTCCCACCCGGCGTTCAAGTGCACACGGTGCACACATCCATTGTCACAATCAACACTGTTCAAAAGCCAAATTCCGTCACAATCCGAGAAATCAGATTTCTGTGTCGAGCATCACATTTTTGGGGTTATAGGCCTGCGCCACGAGGCGTTTTTCATCGGTCGGCACCGTCGAACCGGACGTTCCGTCCAGCAGCGCCCCTTCCAGCCGGGTGCCATGGAATTTGGTAATGTCGAATGTCGCATTGGTGAAATTCACCGCCTTGCAGTTGGCATTGGTGAAATCGCCGTGGCGCAATTCGCATCCCTCGAAACGGGCCGCCTCGCAATTGGCATTGTCGAAGACCGCCATCGTCATGCGGGACCCGGCAAAGGACGCTGCGGTCACATCCGCGTTGGCAAAGACACCGTTGCTGAGTTCGGCCCGCTCCATCCTGGCGCCGGCCAGGTTGGACCCCACCAGCATCGCCAGCGGCATGTTCGCTTCGCTGAAATCGCTGAGCCGCAGATTGCAGTTCACCAACGAAGTCTGCGTGAGTTCCGATCCACGGAAGATCACCTTTTCCAGGTCGGCATCGACCATGGTGCATTCCCTGAACGTCTGTCCCGACAGATCCCGGTGCGCCAGGTTGCCGTTGGCGAGAAGCGTCTGGTGGAAAACCGCGCCGGCCAGTTGCGCCGCACGCAGATCCGCCTGTGTCATCATCACCCGGTAGATATTCGCATTGGAAAAGTCGATGCGCTCCAGGCTGCTTTCCAGGAAACCGACACGATTGAAGGATGCCCGGCAGAACTTGGCATCGTCCAGCCTGCAGCACATGAAACCGAAATCCACATGAGTGGTGTCCGTGAAGTCCGCATTCTCGAGCCTCGCGCTCATGAAGGCGCCGGTGTCGAATTGGCAACCGGCGAAGGAAGCCCCTTCTCCGGTTCCCGTCATGAACTTCGAATTCACGAACGTGCAGCCGTCGAAATGCGCGCCGCGAAAATCGCAGGTGATGATCGTGCAGTTGTCGAACGTGCAGCCGATGAAGCGCGTTCCGTTGAACGCGCAGCGGACGAAGTTGCCTTCCTCGAATACGATCCCCTCGAATGTCTGCCGGGACAGATTCGCTTCGGAAATCGACCGACCGTATTCAATCGCGTGCTGGATTTCCTCAAGCGTCATGGGAAGTCGGAAGCTCCATGAGTGTATGACCCAGATTGGCGTGGCTGAAATCGGCGCATTGCGTCTGGGCGCCCATCAGATTGGCGGAATAAAGATTCGCTCCGCGAAAATTCGCGTGGCGCGCGTCGCAGAGGCTCAGATGCGCTTCCATCAGATCGGAGGCGAAAAAATCCGACTGAACGAGAATGGATTCGTTGAAAACCGCCTTCCGGGCCCGGGCGACGCGGAAGTCGACGCTGTTCATGGTGCAGTTCAGGAACAGGCACTCGCGCACCTCCGCGCGCATGAAGCAGCTCTCGTCCAGATCGGCTTCCAGGAAGCTGGTATAGAACCCCTTCATACCATCGAAGAAGCTGCCTTTCAGATCCGACTGGCCAACGAAGGTGGATTTGCTGAACTCCGCGCCGCTCCAGCGGGATTGCCGCGCCGACACCTTGGCCATGATGTGCCGCTCGAAAAACGCCCCGGACCAGTCGGACCGGGAGAGATCGCATTCGACGAACATCGAACGGTCGAAACGGGTGTTTCTGAATTTCGCGTCGGCAAAACTGCAGTTCAGGAACAGGCAATCGACGAGATCCGCCCCGTCGAAATCGGTGCCGTCGAATGTCTCTTCGATGAAGACCATGGATTCGAAAGAAGCCTTGCGGAAGGTTGCTCCCGTCAAGTCCGACTTCGTCGAGGTGCGTTTCTGAAAGCGCGTCTCATCGAAACAGGCGCGGGGCGCGGTGACGCCGGACAGCGAGCACCTTGAAAAATCGGCTCCCGTGCAATCGGCATCCGTGAGATCGGCTTCCGTCAGCGCGGCCCCGGTAAAGAGCGAGCGCTGAAGATTGGCGCCCGACAGGTTCGCCTGTTCCAGGAAGGCCCCGTTGAGGTCGAGGCCCGAGAGATCTGCCCCGGCAAGGTCGGCTGCCGCGATGTCCCGGCGCGCGAAGGAGACCCCCTTGCCAATGTGCTCCACGATCAGCTCGCCGAGCCGTTTGCGGACACCGGGCGTATAGTTCTCAAGCGGGTAAGTGGCCATGAGCATCGCCGAACGGGTGTGGTCCTGGCCGAACAGGAACTCCTTGGCTTCCTCATCGATGTCCTCGAAGAAGGAGGCTTCGGTCGTGGAAACGGCTTCTTCCGCCTTGGCGATGATGTCGTCGATGGATTTGACGTCCGGCTTCGGCACGGGCACCGCTTCGACCGCCCTGGCGAAGGCCAGAGACGGCGGCAGATCCTGCCCCGCCGTTTTCGGCAGGATCTCCGTGATCATGCTTTCCATCTTTTCCATGTTGGCCTTTGCCTTGTCCGGCATCGTGTCCAGCTCGGCAAGAATGGCGTCGAAGTCTATCGGCTTCGGTTCCAGATATTTCGGGTCGCTCAGAACCTCGTCGACGGTCAGCATCTCGCCGGATTTCGGTTTCACGGCTTCTTGCTTGAGTTCTCCGGTCAACGCTTCCAGGTTCTTCTTCATTTCGTAAAACGGATCGGCCTCGGGCAGCGCCAGCGCTCTCGCCCGGGCGAGCTGAAACAGCTCCTCCTCGTTGCCGCCGCCGTCACCGATCGCGTTGATCTTGTCGATCACAGCGTCGAATTTCGACAGGGCTTCCTCGACAGCGCCCGGCGCCACCTCCTCGACGGGCGGGGTGATCCCCGCCGTCTTTGCAAGGGAGATATCGACAGCGGCCTTGGCATATTTCGAGAAGTTCTCGCTGACCGACATGGCCTTGCCCGAGGACTTCATGAGGTTGGCGGCCTCCGCCACGTCGCCCTTCTGGATCGCGTCGGTAATTTTCGCTCCAAGTTCTTCAAGCCCTTCCGGCACCGGCACGCCCGCGGCGCGGTGTTTGGCAAGTTCCGCGGTCCGTTTGGCCGCGAAGTCCGCTTCGGTCTGGGCCGACGCGTCCCTGAGCTTCTGGAACATGCCGGCCAGGTCGACATTTCCGGCGATGAGATCTTCGGGCGCCGGCAGCGGCAGGCGGGGAACCGGCGGCAGACTGAGATCGGGAAGCATAATGTCGGGCAGGTTGGTGCTCTTGATGATCTCCTCGGCCTCGAAATTCATCCGCTTTTCGAATTTTTGGGCGACTTCCTCGCTATAGGCCAGCGACCGCGCTTCCATGGCTGCGACTTCCGCCTCCGGCAGCTCGGGCATGAGCTGGCTATCGTTCAACGTGTGCAGGGCGCCCTCGTTGGGGTCGGTGCGCAGCCGGTAGATTTCGGCGTAATAGGAGGCGGACCGCGGCGCGTCGCTCATCCGCTCCGCTCCAAAGATCAAGGCGGTGACATCGGAGGCCTTTTCGTCGGCGATCCTGAGAATGCCGCGGTGGTACATACCGCCGATCTCCGAGGTGCCGAAGATCCACACGGTCTCGATCCGGGTCTGGATCTCCGTCATCCGCGAGGCTTCCTTGTCGTGAACCGCAAAGAGGCGGACACGCAGCCCGGGCAGGCGCGAGCGGATCACCGGATGTTCGGACGACATGCCCCAGACATTGACGGCCTCGGTGCCTTCCAGGGGTTGAGCGAGCCTTTGTTCGGCCGGGCCGACATTGTAGTAGGCGCTGTCGAAGCCGGGAGGCGGTTCCGGGAAACTGGTCCTGATCCAGTCGAAACTCGGCTGGCCGACCTTCGACTTGCGCAAGGGATGCTCGTGGGACAGCGGGCCGAACAGGACCGGGGCAGGCTGGTCGGTCGGCAACTTGATCAGGGCATCCGGATTTTCGATATTCGGCAGCGGAGCATAGCCGAAATGATCGAGAATATATTGCGGATTGCAGCCACGGCCGGCCGGATTGAGGGAATGGGTCTCGTTGCCGAAGGCCCTGTCCGGCGTCAGGGGTATCGCCTCGTAGGGCGTGGCGTCCGTCAGCTTGACCTCGCCATTGTCGTTTACCCAGTGGCGGTCTCCAAAGACGGTCGCCTTCCGTGTCATCGGACCGACGGAGACACCGATTTCCTGGGCCTTGACGCTCGTTCCCGAAGGCGCGCGCGCTTCTCCGGCAATCAGAATTTCAGGCGACGCCTTGGGAAACCCCGGATCGAGGAAGCCGCCCATCGGCAGATTGCCCATGGCCGTTTCGGTATAGATCGCCTCGCTCAGGACGGCGTCCGGGTCTGTCAGGTCAAATCCATAAAAAACGGTCGCATAGAGATAATTCTGTCCACCGATTGCCTGAATATTCTGAATGCAGGAAAGGCGGAACGGCTTATATAAATCAGGCATCATCAACCCCAGAGTTCCGCCAATATAGAAGACTCTATTGTTTCAAGAGGATGACATCCCGGAATGCCGTCGCGGCTCTGAGGTGTTGATCGATTTCCATTTTTGATTTTCTTGGCAGAAACCGCTCACGACTTGCTCGGCCCGCCGGAATACACTCCGTCGCATTTTCCGGAGTTTGGCTCGCGGCGGGCCGGGAAGACGGGGTTAAAAAAGGAAAGGTGCGGGAAAGGACCGTGCTTTCCCGCGTTTTCGCGCCCTTCAACGAGGCGTCAGCGTCTGGCGATGATGTTGTGCTCCGGACCGAAGGGAAAACCGGTGATGTTGTCCGCACCGGTCTCCGTCACGATCAGGATGTCGTGCTCGCGGTATCCGCCCGCGCCGGCCTCGCCTTCCGGGATCATGATCATCGGTTCCATGGAAACGACCATGCCCGGCTGCAGCACCGTATCGACATCCTCGCGCAGTTCCACCGAGGCCTCGCGGCCGTAATAATGGCTGAGCACGCCGAAGGAGTGGCCATAGCCGAAGCTGCGATACTTGAGCAGGCCGTGGCTGCGGTAGATCTCGTTGAGCGCCGCGGCGATATCGCTGCAGCGGGCGCCGGGCCGGATCAGCTTCAGGCCTTCCCGGTGGACATGGCAGTTGATCTCCCAGAGCTTCAGATGCGCGTCAGAGGCATATTCGCAGAAGAGCGTGCGTTCGAGCGCGGTGTAGTAGCCGAAGATCATCGGGAAGCAATTGAGGCTGAGAATGTCACCGGCCTCGACCGGCTTGTTTGTGACCGGGTTGTGCGCACCGTCGGTGTTGATGCCCGACTGGAACCAGGTCCAGGTGTCCATCAGTTCCACGAAGGGGAAGGATTTGGCGATTTCGCGGATCATCGCGTTGGTGGAAGCAATGGCCACCTCGTGTTCGGGCACGCCGGCATGGACCGCGTCCACCAGCGCTGCGCCGCCGGCATCGCAGATCCGCGCGCCTTCGCGGATCAGCAGATGTTCTTCCGCACTCTTGATCGTACGCTGCGTCATGGCGTCCGCGGCAACGTCGACGAATTCCACACCCGGCAGGGTGGCCTCGAGCAGCTTCAGGAGATCGAGAGAGACGTGGTCGAATTCGATGCCGACGCGCTTGACCGAGGGGTTCGGCCAGTCCAGCAGCGACTGGATCGCGAAAAAATAATTGTCCCGGCGCCAGTCGGTATAGATCAGCGTGTCCCCATGGGTCCGGCGCCAGGGCTGGCCGCCGTCGATCCCGGCCGCGATCGTCGCCGCCGCGTCCTGGGTGACCAGGAAGCCATAGCGGCGGCCGAACGAGCAGTAGAGGAAACCGGAATAGTAGCAGATGTTGTGATAGGAGGTGAACAGGCAGGCATCGATCCGCTTTTCGCCCATCAGCTTCCTCAGCTTCGCCTGGCGGCCATCCATCTCCTGCGGCGAGAACGGCAGGAAGGCCTTTTCACCGTTGTTCATTTCATAGATGCGGATCATGCCGTCGCTCATGGAAAGTCTCCTTTCAGTCATTCCTGTTTTGCGTTCGGGGCCTGAAACGCAAAACGGGCCGGCTTCTCCGAAGAAGCCGGCCCGCCAGGCCCATTAAATTGTCTTGCTGCCGGAAAGGATCCCCGATCCTTCCACCCGGTGACTGGCGTTCCGCCACCGGCTCCGGGTCAGCTACATGCGCATGACCCTTTCGAAAGCGGCGCGGCCGGTAAGCCGCTTTTCCCGTTAACCCGGTGTCATTCCCCGCAGGCGTTCGGAACGGCGGCGCAGCAGTTCCAGCACGGTCAGGAGAACCACCGAGATGGCGACCATGAGGGAGGCCACCGCCAGGATGGTCGGCGAGATCTGTTCGCGCAATCCTGTGAACATCTGCCAGGGCAGGGTCTTCTGACCGGCCGAACCCAGGAACAGCACCACAACGACCTCGTCGAAAGACGTGATGAAGGCGAACAGCGCGCCGGACACGACGCCCGGGATGATCAGCGGCATCTGCACCTTGAAGAAGGTGGTGACCGGGTTGGCCCCGAGGCTTGCCGACGCGCGGACCAGGCTTCGGTCGAAGCCGACCAATGTCGCCGTCACGGTGATGATCACGAAGGGCGTGCCGAGGGCGGCATGAGCCAGCACGACGCCCCAATAGGTGCCCTGGAGGCCGATGCGCGAATAGAAGAAATACATGCCCGCGGCCGAAATGATCAGCGGCACGATCATCGGCGAGATCAGCACGGCCATGATGGCCGACTTGTAGGGCACATGGGACTGCGACAGGCCGATGGCCGCCAGGGTGCCGAAACCCGTGGCGAGAATTGTCGCGACCGGAGCGATCAGCACGGAGTTGGTCAGCGCCTGCTGCCAGTCCGGATTGGTGAAGAAGTCATGGTAGTGCTTGAACGAGTACCCCGCCGGGTTCAGCTCCAGCATTTCCTTGGTGAAGGTGAAGAAATCCTGCGCATTGAAGCTGAGCGGCAGGATCACCAGGATCGGGAAGATCAGGAAGAAGAAGATCAGCCCGCAGATGACCCGGAAGGTATAGAACCAGGTGCGCTGGAGCGGCGACGCGTAGGGAGGAAGTGCACTCATATCGGTCTCCCTATCCGAGTTTCACGTTATCGATGCCGACGATCTTGTCGTAGACGACGAAGAGCATGAGAACGGCGACGAGCAGCAGGGTGCCGAGCGCCGCCGCCAGACCCCAGTTCAGCGACGACGAAATGTGGTAGGCGATCCGGTTGGAGATGAAGATCCCCGATGTGCCACCCACCAGTTCGGGCGTGATGTAGTAGCCGATCGACAGGATGAAGACGAGCACCGCGCCGGCGCCGATCCCCGGTACCGATTGCGGAAAATAGACCCGCCAGAAGGCAGTCCAGTCATTGGCCCCGAGGCTCTTCGCCGCCCGCACATAGGAAGGCGAGATGGTCTTCATCACCGAATAGAGCGGCAGGATCATGAAGGGCAGCAGGATGTGGGTCATCGCGATGATCGTGCCGGTCTGGTTGTTGATCATCACCAGACGGCCGGCATCGCTGACCAGCCCCGTCCAGACGAGGAAGTCGTTGATCACCCCCTGCTGCTGCAGCAACACCTTCCAGGCGGAGGTTCGCACCAGAAGACTGGTCCAGAACGGCAGCAGCACGAGGATCATGAGCAGATTGGAGGTGCGCAACGGCAGGGCCGCGAGAAGGAACGCGATCGGATAGCCGAGCAGCAGGCAGGAGAAGGTGATCACGCAGGACAGGAACAGCGTGCGGCCGAACAGGAACATGTAGATCCGCTCGTCCTCGGGTTTCAGCTCGACACCGTTGGCGGTTTCATGCGCGTCGAACGCGTTCAGGAAATAGCCGGAGGTGTAACGCGGCGAGAACCGCTGGAGAACCTGCCAGGTTTCGATATTGCCCCAATCCTTGTCCGCGTCGATGAACTGGTCCTTGAAGGGACCACCGGCTTCGTCCATCCGCTTGACCCGCCGTCCGGTCTTGCGGAACAGGCTGGAGATGCCGCTTTCCTCGTAGTTCAGCCGGGAACCGAGACGGGTATGCGTCTTCTCGTCGACGGCGACGAGCAAATCCTCGTAAAGGGCGGCATAGACGGTTTCGTCCGGCAGCTCGCCGGACTGGGAATCCCATTCGCTCAGAGCGACGACGGTCTTGGGCAACGTGTCGGCGACGATGCCGTTTTCGACGGAGCGGAACAGCATGTCCGCGATCGGCGCGACAAAGGTGATCAGCACAAAAATCAGGAGAGGAGCGATCAGCGCGAGGGAGCGCAGCTTTTCGCGGCGCAGCGCCCTGGCAAGAGACGCCTTCAGCGGTTTGCCGTCCTGCGTCGTAAGGGTCTGACCGGCTGTGGTATCGCTCATGAAACAGTCTTCCGCAAATCAGATTGACGGCCCGGGCGGACCGACGTCCGCCCGGGCCCTTGCCTCAAAGGCTTACTGAGACAGCCACGCCTGGAATTTGGCGTCAATGTCGTCGCGGTAATCCGCCCACCATTCGTAGTTATACAGGAAGGTGTTCTTGGCGTTTTCCGGATCGGTCGGCATGTGCGGAGCCATGTCGATGCCGAGGCTCGCGTGCTGACCGACAAGCGGCGCGGAAGACTTGCGGGCCGGACCGTAGGAGATGTATTTCGCCTGATCGGCCAGACGCTGGGTGTCGGTCGCGTATTTGACGAAGTCCTTCACCATGGCGAGGCGATCGTCCGGAAGACCGGCCGGAATGATCCAGCCGTCAAGGTCGAACACCTGGGCGTCCCACAGCATCTTCACCGGCTGCTTCTGTTCTTCGATCAGAGCGAACAGGCGGCCGTTGTAGGTGGAACCGATCACGACTTCCTTGTCGGCCAGAAGCTGCGGGGTTTCAGCACCCGCGGACCACCAGACGACGTTGTCCTTGATGGTGTCGAGCTTCTTGAAGGCGCGGTCCTGACCTTCTTCGGTCTCCAGAACGTCGTAGACTTCATCCTTCGGCACGCCATCGCACAGAAGAGCCCATTCCATGTTGTTGATCGGACGCTTTTCGAGCGAACGCTTGCCCGGGAAGGTTTCCAGGTCGAAGACGTCGCAGATGTCCTCCGGCTCCTTGCCGCCCCATTCCTCGACGTCGGAACGGTAGCCGAAGGTGGTGGAATAGACGATCTGCGGAATGAAGCACTCGGAGACCAGCAGGTCGCCGAAATCTTCGGACGCCTTGGTGCCGTCCGGAGCGTCAGCGAGGTCGGTGTCCGGGTCGATTTCCAGAGCCAGGCCTTCGTCGCAGAGGCGGATCGCGTCGGATGCAACGACGTCGACCAGGTCCCACGTGATGTTGCCGGCTTCGTTCATCGCGCGCAGCTTGGCGACCGCCTCAGCGGAAGATTCATCCCAGATCACGTTGATGTCCGGATGCTCAGCCACATAGGGATCGGCGTAGGCAGCCTTCTGGGACGCCTGATAAGCGCCGCCCCAGGAGACGAGGGTCATGTCCTCGGCAAGGGCTGCGCTACCGGCGAATGCCATAGCGGTACCTGCAAGGATTACGGTCTTGAGCTTCATGGGTAATAGCTCCCTCTTTTCGGATTATAACGGATGCTCTTTCCGTTTTCGTCGCTGGCGGCCGGGGACCGGCCGCCTGGCGAATTTAGACAACCGCGTCGAGCGCTTTACAGTCGTTCAGAGCCCAACCCACCTGGACGGTCTCACCGACATTCAACTTGCGCTTCTCTCCGCGGTTGCGAACCTTGACGATGAACTCATCGTTGCCAGCCACGTTCATGCGAACGCGGATATGGTCACCGAGATAGATGAGTTCCTCGATCTTGCCATCGACCAGATTGTCCATCGAGGAATTCGTGTCGAATTCGACACGCTCCGGCCGCAGCGACAAGGTGGTCTTGTCGCCGACAGCAGACACATTCACCTTGTCTGCCTTAAGCTTAGTGCCGTCGCCGAGTTCAACAAGGCACTGGCTGCCCTCGATCTCGACGACCTTGCCGTTCAGCTTGTTGTTTTCACCGATGAACTGGGCCACGAAGGAGTTCTGCGGATCCTCGTAGAGGTCATCCGGCGTCGAAAGCTGCTGGATCACGCCGTCGTTGAAAACGGCCACACGGTCGGACATGGTCAGCGCTTCGGTCTGGTCATGGGTCACATAGACCACGGTAACGCCGAGATTTTCGTGAATGTGCTTGATTTCGTACTGCATCTGCTCGCGCAGCTGCTTGTCGAGCGCGCCGAGCGGCTCGTCCATCAGCACCAGTTCGGGATCGAACACAAGCGCGCGGGCCACCGCGACGCGCTGCTGCTGGCCGCCGGAGAGCTGCGCGGGACGGCGGTTGCCGAACGTGCCGAGCTCGACCATTTCGAGCGCCCTTTGCACCTTCTGCTGCTGTTCGGCCTTGCCGACGCCGCGGACCTGAAGCGGAAAGGCCAGGTTTTCGGCGACCGTCATGTGCGGGAAAAGCGCGTAGTTCTGAAAGACCATGCCGATGCCGCGCTTGTGGGGCGGGACGTTGTTGATCGGCCTGTCGTTGAGGTAGATTTCGCCGTGCGTTGCAGGCTCGAAACCCGCCAGCATCATGAGGCAGGTGGTTTTTCCGGACCCGGACGGGCCGAGCATGGTCAGGAATTCGCCAGGAGGGATATCGAGGTTGAGGTTCTTTACGACCAGGCTTTCCCCGTCATAGCTCTTCTGAACGCTGTCATACTTAACAGCAGCGCCCCGTGTATTCGCCATTTTATCCCCAAGTCCGGTTCTGATCATTATTATTAACGCGCAACCAATAACCCCTCAGGTGACACCTGTCCCCGTGGTGCTATCGATTGACACGAACGTGCATAGAAAAACAAAATTGCAGCCGCATTGAAAGGGGGCAATGGAAAAAAATGGATATTTTTTAGTCAGGAGCCGACTTAATATTTTGCATCGCGGCGAAGACGGAATATTTTTACTCAAGGCAAAGCTTCCGGAGAAAAGAATATCTTCTTCCGGACGAAAGCATCTCTAGATCAGCCTGCTTTCTTATAAAAACACACGCAAGCAGAAAAACTAATCGAATCTAGGATGTTAGAGCATCTTACCTGCATTCTTTTAGAGGCAAGGTGTCCTCTGTCCCGATGACGATCCAAGTATAGAGTGTTCCCGTGAAATTCCGGAGCCGGTTGTCGGGAAGCGTCATGAAATGATCTCTGAACGGCAGAATCCCCGTCCCGCATCTCCGGGCGACACGTCGCGCCCGCGCCATAAGGTGGACTACGCATAATTGCCGAAGCCTCTTGGCGGACGGAAACTTGAGGCGTTAGTGTCCGAGCGACCCGGCCGGGTCCGCCGGCAAACCATCACAGGACTTTCAAAGCATGAGCGACATCCGCCCGCATGAAATCGCGGTTCCGATTCCCGAGCCCGACGATGCCCGTCTCTATTTCATCGGGCGTATCCATACGCCCTGGACCGACCGGAAAGAGTGCCCGCGGCAGGGTTCAGAAGACGGCCCGGAATGCCGGATCGAGATTTTCGAGCCCTGGGTTCAGGCGCTCGAGGGCATCGAGAAATTCGAGCGGGTGGAAGTGCTTTACTGGCTCAACCAGTCCCGGCGGGATCTGGTGATCCAGAACCCGGGGCATGTCGACGGCACCGCCGGCACCTTCGCGCTGCGCTCTCCGGTCAGGCCGAATCCGATCGGCACCGTGCTGGCAAAACTCGTCTCGGTCGACGGACCCAACCTGATCGTGCGCGGGCTCGATTGCGTCAGCGGTACGCCGCTCGTCGACCTGAAACCCGTGCGCTGCGTCCACTCGAAGGAGAGCTGAGAGGGACCTTCTGGGTCAACTTGACAAGTTCCCTCCGGAAATGAGAATGCCGGGCAGCCGCTCGTCCGAAGCGGCCTGGGAGACCTACATGCAGCTTGATCCGCAAACCGGCACCACCGGTGTCAACGACGTCGTGTCCATCGAACGACAGGACCCTGTCGCCCTCGTCGCCGTCGACAATCCCCCGGTCAACGCTGCCTCTCATGCCCTCCGAACCGGTCTCCGGCAGGCCGTGGAAAGCCTGCAAGCAGACCCAGCGGTTCGGGTCATCGCGCTCTACGGCAAGGGCCGGACCTTCATCGCCGGCGCGGATATCCGGGAATTCGGCAAACCGCCGCTCGACCCGTGGCTGCCCGAGCTTTGCAACATTCTCGAAGCCTCAGCCAAGCCCATCGTCTGCATCCTGCACGGCACGTCGCTCGGCGGCGGCCTGGAAGTCGCGCTTGCCTGCCACGCCCGCGTCGCGCTGAAGGGAACGAGGGTCGGGTTTCCGGAAGTCACGCTCGGGATCCTGCCGGGCGCGGGCGGCACCCAGCGGGCGCCGCGCCTTGCCGGTATCGCCTACGCACTCGACATGATCACCGACGGCAAGCCGATTGGCGCGGACGCGGCCCTGGAGCGCGGCCTGATCGACCGGATCATGGAAGGCGACCCGCGCGAGATTGCGCTTCTGTCGGCCCGGGACCTGCTCGACGGCAAGCTCACGCCGCGCAAGACGGGCGACCTTGCCGTCGAGCCGGACGACGCGGCTCTTCAAGCGATGCGGGAGAAACTCGCCGGAACGCAGCCGCTGCTCTACTCGCCGCACAAGTGCGTCGACGCGGTCGAAGCCTGCACGCTTCCCCTGGCCGAAGGCCTGAAGGTGGAACGCCGTCTTTACGACGCCTGCATCGCGTCGCCCCAGCGTGCGGGCCTGATCCATGCGTTTTTCGCAGAACGGGCGGTCGCGAAAATCCCGGAGGCGGCGGCCGAACCACGGGATATCGCCGCCATCGGCGTCATCGGCGGGGGCACTATGGGATCGGGCATCGCAACGGCCGCCCTGCTTTCAGGTCTTCCCGTCACGCTGACCGAACGGGACCAGGCGGGGCTCGACCGCGGAACCGCGGCCATTTCCAAAAACCTCGAGGGCGCTGTGAAGCGCGGCAAACTCACCGCCGAAAAGCGTGCCGACATTCTCTCCTCCAAACTGGCAACCTCGACGGACCTCGCAGCGCTTTCGGACGCGGATCTGATCGTCGAGGCGGTGTTCGAGGACATGGAGGTCAAGCGGGAGATCTTCGGGACACTCGACAAGGTGGCCAGGCGTGGCGCCGTGCTCGCCTCCAACACGTCCTATCTCGACATCAACGCAATCGCGGCGATGACGTCCCGACCGCAGGATGTCGTCGGCCTGCATTTCTTCTCGCCCGCCCATGTGATGCGGCTGCTGGAAGTGGTCGTTGCGGACAAGACCGGCGCCGATGTGGTCGCGACCGGGTTTGCGCTGGCGAAGCGGATGAACAAGATCGCGGTGCGGTCCGGCGTCTGCGACGGCTTCATCGGCAACCGCATCATGACCTTCTACAAGAAGTCCGCCGACTACATGATGATGGACGGGGCGTCGCCGGAGGAGATCGACAAGGCGATCACCGGTTTCGGCTTCGCCATGGGCCCTTATCAGGTGGCCGATCTCGCCGGCCTCGACATCAGCTGGGCGGCCAACAAGCGGCGTGCGGCCACGCGGCCGGCGGAGGAACGCTATATCCCGATTGCCGACCGGCTGTGCGAGAACGGCTGGTTCGGCCGCAAGACCGGCCAGGGGTTCTATCTCTATGGCGACCAGGGTCCCCGGCCCAATCCGGCTGCGCTCGCCATCGTCGACGCAGTGCGGGCGGACGCCGGCATCACGCCGCGCATGTTTACCGCCGAAGAAATCGTCAACCGCTTCATGACCGCGATGATCCTGGAAGCCACGCGCGTCCTGGAGGAAGGCATCGCGCTCCGGCCGATCGATATCGACGCGGTGTTCCTCTTCGGCTACGGCTTCCCCCGCTTCCGGGGCGGGCCGATGCACACGGCGGACCGGATCGGCACGCAGGAACTGGTGCGGCGGATCGAGGAATATGCGGCGGAAGACGCCTATTACTGGCAGGTGCCCGGCCTGCTCCGGCGGATGGCGGCGGACGGGCGGACGTTCGCGGAGATGAATGGGGAGACCTGAGGAGGCTCCTCTCCCCCGTCATTCCAGACAAGTGCAGCAAAAGGCTGCGCGCTGATCTGGAATCCTGTGTGTTGAATTTGTGTCAGATTGGATGCGGGCGGGAGATCGTTGGAATCCTGGTCTTGCGACCGTGTTCTGGCCCGATCCCCGCCCGCTGCAAAACCCCAAACCTGAACAGTTGACCGAGGCCGTTGGCTGACGGACCTCGCAGCACAGGGATAGGCTCCATGACACTACACCCTTGTTTCGTCGGATGCGATGTTTCCAAA
>Ga0207848_100262_pt1 | contig 28621 bp, 18 predicted proteins | sample TtaePargueraPR_10_FD_187737 | JGI IMG/M metagenome (GOLD analysis project Ga0207848, IMG submission 187737) | Aerobic enrichment media microbial communities from Bioluminiscent Bay, La Parguera, Puerto Rico - Tt and M2 (3) (SPAdes) | ecosystem: Environmental > Aquatic > Marine > Unclassified ... | reverse complement strand
GCAGTGTGACCAACCCGCCGTTCCCGGTGCTGCTGTGGCTGTGGAACTCGGTGAAGATCGCCCTGGTCAGTTCGGCGCTGATCCTGCTCCTCTCGACCACCAGTGCCTACGCCTTTGCGCGCATGCGCTTCGGCGGCAAGGCGCCGATCCTCAAAAGCATGCTGATCTTCCAGATGTTTCCGCCGGTGCTCTCGCTGGTGGCCATCTACGCGCTGTTCGACCAGCTCGGCCAGCACGTCAGCTGGCTCGGGGTGAACAGCCACGGCGCGGTGATCGTCGCCTCGCTGGGCGGCATGGCACTGCACATCTGGACCATTAAGGGCTACTTCGAGAGCATCGACGCCTCGCTGGAGGAGGCTGCCATCGTCGATGGGGCGACCACCTGGCAGGCGTTCTTCCATATCCTGCTGCCGATGAGCGTGCCGATCCTGGCGGTGGTGTTCATCCTCGCCTTCATCACCAGCGTCACCGAATACCCCATCGCCTCGGTGCTGCTGATGGACGTGGACAAGCTCACCCTCTCGGTCGGCGCGCAGCAGTACCTCTATCCGCAGAACTACCTGTGGGGCGACTTCGCCGCCGCCGCGGTACTCTCCGGGCTGCCCATCACCGCCGTGTTCCTCTACTGCCAGAAGTGGATCGTCGGTGGCCTCACCGCCGGCGGGGTGAAGGGCTGACCACCTGAGTTGAACGAGGCGCGGAACCGGGGAGCGGGAGCGGTGCGAACCGGTGCGCCAGGCCACGACAAGAACAAGAACAAGAACAAGAACAGGGAACCGTCCATGAATGCCGCGATGCCACCTCTACTGCCATTGATCCCCACCAAGCTGGCGATCCCCATGCTGCCGCCGGGCCTGCTCGAACGGCCGCGCCTGGACGAGTGGCAGCAGCGCCTGCCGCAGGTGCGCCTGGCGGTGCTGCATGCCGCCAGCGGTTTCGGCAAGACCACCCTGGCGGCGCAGTGGGCGCGGGCCTTCGATGGGCGTATCGCCTGGTTCCAGCTGCATGCCAGCGACAACCTGGGGCTGCAGTTCGGTCGCTACCTGACCCAGGCCCTGGACCGCCAGCTGGACGCCGGCTGTCCGCTGGCAGTGGCGCTGGCCGAGCAGGGCCGGGTGTCACTGGATGCGTTGTTGACTCAGCTACTGGCCGAACTGCCGGGCGAGCACGAGGCGATCCTGATCGTGCTCGACGAGTTCGAGGTGCTGCACGACGCCGAGTTGATCGCCGGCCTGCGCTTCTTCCTGCGCCATATGCCGAGCTGGATGACCCTGCTGGTGTGCAGCCGGCGCCTGCCCGAACTGGGTGTCGCCGAGCTGCGGGTCAAGCATCAGCTGCTGCTGCTCGACGCGCGCCAGCTGGCCTTCGAGGATGACGAAGTGCAGGCGCTGCTGGAGCTGGGCGTGCCGGTGAGCATCAATCGCGAGCAGGTCGAGCGTCTCAACCGCCGCATCGGTGGCTGGCCCTGCGCGCTGCAGCTGGCCTTGCAGGAAGTGCAGACCAGCCGTGGCATGGACCTGTTCCTGGAGAACCTGCAGCTCGGGCACCCGGACATCCGCGACTACATGCGCGAACAGGTGATCGAGGGGCTGCCCGAGGACCTGCGCGGTTTTCTCGAGGCGACCTGCCTGCTCGACCGCTTCGACGCCGCCCTGGCCGATCGCCTGACCGAAGCCTGTCACGGCCGCGAGATGCTCGAACGGCTCGAGCGTGGCGGCCTGTTCATCCAGCCGCTGGACAGCCTGCGCCGCTGGTACAGCTATCACCCGTTGTTCGCCGTGTTCCTCCAGGGCGAGCTGCGCACCCACCAGCCGCAGCGGGTCAACCAGTTGCACCTGCGTGCGGCCTCCGCGCTGCTGGCCGAGAACATGCCCGAGGAAGCGGCGCGCCATGCCGTGCAGGCCGGCGACCCGCAGCAGGTCGACGAGATCCTGCAGCGCCACGGCCGGGCGTTCTATCGCCAGGGGCGTCTCGGGTTGCTGCAACAGTGCCTGGAAACCCTGCCGGAAGCGGTGATCGCCGGCTCGCCACTGCTCACCCTGCTGCAGGCCTGGGTGTCGCAGAACTCCTATCAGTTCGATCACGTCGAGCGCTGGTTCAAGGCCGGCGAGCTGGCGCTGCAGCGCAGCTGCTCCGAGCAGGACTGGGCGCGTATCGTCTGCGAGTTCAATGCCGTCCGCGCCCAGGTGGCGATGAACCAGGGCGACGAGCAGCGCGCCGTCGCCCTGGCACGGGAGGCGCTGACCCGCGAGCCGCTGATCATGCGCACCTCACGGGTAGCGGCGATGTCGGGCCTGGCCGAGGCGCATTTCGTCCAGGGCGAACTGCCGCAGGCGCAGAAGCAGTACGAGGAAGCCGAGCGCCGCGCGCGGGAGATCAATGCCTCGCACCTGGTGGTCTGGAGCCTCGGCCAGCTGTCGGAAATCGCCATCGCCCAGGGGCATCTGCAGAAGGCCTATACCCTGCAGGAGCGCGCCATCCAGTACATCGAGCAGCAGAACCTGCAGGCCACGCCCATCGTCGAGTTCATCTACCGGGTGCGCGGCCAGGTGCTGCTGGAATGGCACCAGCTGGACGCTGCCGAGCAGTGCGCGCTGCAGGGTATCCAGATACTCGACGAACTGGACGACCCACGCTGGCGCCTGCAGAGTTACGCGCTGCTGGCCGGTGTCGCCTACGCCCGCGGCCAGCAGCATGCCTGTGCCGACTACATCGCCCAGCTGCAGGCGATGCTCGCCGATGATCGCTATCACATCGACTGGCTGGCCAATGCCCACGCGATCATGCTTGCCTACTGGGACTCCAGCCAGGATCGCGAGGCGATCCGCCAGTGGCTGCTCAGTGCCCCGCCGGTGAGCGGCGGCGCCAACCACTTCGCCCAGCTCAATGCGCGCAACCACGCCCGTGCCCACCTGGCGCTGGGGCAGCTGGAGCGCGCGCTACCGATCCTGCGCCAGCTGCTGACCGACGCCGAGCGCCACGGCCTGGAGATGGATCGCAACCGCAACCACATCCTCCTGGCGCAGCTGCACTGGTTGCGCGAGGAGCGCCAGCAGGCGCTGGATCACCTGCAGCGGGCCATGACCCTGGCCAGCGGCAGTGGCGCCATCGGCAGCTTCCTGCGCGTCGGCAAGCCGATCATCGGCATGCTCAAGTGCCTGCTGCACGAGCGCAGCCTCGATGAAGCCGAGGCCCAGCGCGCCGCGCGCTTGATCCAGCTGGCGCAGCAGCAGCGCGATTTCAGCCGCGCCATTCGCATCACCCTGGACGAGGCGGTGATTCAGGACATCATTAACCGCCCCGATGTGCCCGAGCTGATCCGCCGTTCGCCGCTGACCCGGCGCGAATGGCAGGTGCTGAGCCTGATCCACGCCGGGCAGTCCAACGAGCAGATCGCCGATCACCTGAATGTCGCGCCGACCACCATCAAGACGCACATCCGCAGCCTCTACCAGAAGCTCAACATCACCCACCGCAGTGAGGCGGTACAGCTGGCGCGCGACCTGCTGAGCAAGATTCAGGGGGACTAGCGCTCAGCCCTTCCACTGCGTCTGAGCGAAGGCGGGCAGGGTGTTGGCGCGCTGAGACGCTGAGGCCAGGTGGGGGAATGCGCCGTCCGGCGCCAGCGTGTCGGGCAGGGTGAGGCGGGCGAAGTCATAGGCGACCACCGCGCTGATATCCACCTGGCTCATGCGTTCGCCCAGCAAGGGCCGCTCGCCGCGCTCGGCCTGGCGTGCGTCCAGCAAGGTCAGCGCGCCACGCGCCTGGTCTTCGCAGTGGCGGTACCAATCGTCCCACACCAGTCCTTCCGGCCGACGATCGCGTTCGTAGTACGCCGCCACGGTTTTCTCGCAGGCACCGACGGCGAAGGCCAGCAGGTTCATCGCCTCGCTGCGCTCGGCGCCGGACAGCGGCAGCAGCGCTCGCTTGGCGCCCGCCTGCTGATCGAAATGGTCGAGGATGGCGTTGCTGTCGATCAGCACACGGCCATCGTCCAGCACCAAGGCGGGCACTCGACCCAGCGGCGAGTATTCGCGGATCTTCAGACTATCCGTCAGAACGCTGAGGGGCTCGTTGGTGAACGGTATGTCCAACAGGTGCAGGCTGACGCCGACGCGGCGGACGAAAGGCGACATGTAGCGACCGATCAGTTTCACAGGCAGTGCTCCGGACGGGGGAGAGGTGCAACAACCCTAGTCGAGCCGGTCGGTTAATGCGAAGGCGCGGCCGCCGATCGTCTCGTCCGCTCGCGGCCGTCAGGGAGGAGGAAGGTGCGGCGGGCGCTATGGCACCCTCGGGCTTTCAGCGAAGGAGGCGTTGCCATGGCGATGAGCGAGAAACAAAAGATGCTGGCCGGCGAGCTGTACCACCCTGGCGACCCGGAAATCCTCGCCGACCAGGCCGCGGCCAAGGCCTGGATGGTGCGCTACAACGCGGCGCTGGCAGCCTCGCCGGACGAGCGCCGGGCGCTGCTGGCCGAGCGGCTGGCCTCGGTCGGTGCTGGCGCGGTGATCCGCCCGCCGTTCCACTGCGACTACGGCTACAACATCCACCTGGGCGAAGGCGCCTTTCTCAATTTCAACTGCGTGATTCTCGATGTGGTCGAGGTGCACATCGGCGCCGGCACGCAGATCGGGCCGGCGGTGCAGCTCTACGCCGCCGACCATCCGCGTGATCCCGAGGCGCGCCGTTCGGGCGTGGAGTTCGGTCGGCCGATCCATATCGGTCGCAACGTCTGGGTCGGTGGCGGGGCGATCATCCTCCCGGGCGTGACGGTGGGCGACGATGCGCTGATCGGTGCCGGCAGTGGTCACCCGCGACGTGCCGGCCGGGGCCACCGTGGTCGGCAACCCGGCGCGGGTACGCTGACCGACTCGCTGGACCGCTCTACGCCCTCGCTCGGCACGCCAGCTACGCCCGCCTGTTACGCCTGCAAGAGCCCGCTGCCGGAGGATGTTGCGACCGCTTGCCGCACCTAGAGTGGCCCCGTCTTCACGCTCACTCAAGGTACGTGGTATGTCCGAGCAACTTCAGAACTGGTGGCGCGGCGGGGTGATCTATCAGGTCTACCCGCGCAGCTTCTTCGACAGCAACGGCGATGGCGTGGGCGACCTGCCCGGCGTGCTGCACAAGCTGGACTACATCGCCAGCCTCAACGTCGACGCCATCTGGCTGTCGCCCTTCTTCACCTCGCCGATGAAGGATTTCGGCTACGACGTGGCCGACTACCGTGGCGTCGACCCGCTGTTCGGCACGCTGGACGACTTCGTCCGCCTGGTCGAGGCCTGCCACGAGCGCGGCATGCGCGTGCTGATCGACCAGGTGCTCAACCATTCCTCGGACCAGCACCCCTGGTTCACGGAGAGCCGCTCCAGCCGCGACAACGACAAGGCCGACTGGTACGTCTGGGCCGATCCCAAACCCGACGGCAGCGTGCCGAACAACTGGCTCTCGGTGTTCGGTGGCCCGGCCTGGAGCTGGGACAGCCGGCGCCGGCAGTACTACCTGCACAACTTCCTGTCCAGCCAGCCGGACCTGAATTTCCATTGCCCGGCCGTACAGGAACAGCTGCTCGACGACATGGAGTTCTGGCTCAAGCTCGGCGTGGACGGCTTCCGCCTGGACGCGGCGAACTTCTACTTCCATGACGCCGAGCTGCGCGACAACCCGCCGAATCTGGAGATTCGCGAGGGCAGCATCGGCGTGCGCATCGACAACCCCTACGCCTACCAGCGGCACATCTACGACAAGACGCGGCCGGAGAACCTGGAATTCCTCCGTCGTTTGCGTGCGCTGCTGCAGCGTTACCCCGGCGCTTCTTCGGTGGCCGAGATCGGCTGCGACGAATCGCTGCGCACCATGGCCGCCTACACCAGCGGCGGTGACACCCTGCACATGGCCTATTCGTTCGACCTGCTTACCGAGCAGTGCAGCCCGGCCTACATCCGCCGCACGGTGGAGGGCATCGAGCGCGAGCTGGCCGATGGCTGGTCCTGCTGGTCCATGGGCAACCACGACGTCGTGCGGGTGATGACGCGCTGGGCGCTCGACGGCCGTCCCGATCCGGAGCGCGGCCGCCTGCTGATGGCGCTGCTGCTGTCCCTGCGTGGCAGCGTCTGCCTCTATCAGGGCGAGGAGCTGGGCCTGCCCGAGGCGGAACTGCGCTACGAGGATCTGGTCGATCCGTACGGCATCACCTTCTGGCCGGAGTTCAAGGGCCGCGACGGCTGCCGCACGCCGATGCCCTGGGAGAGCGAGGCGCATCACGCCGGCTTTACCGGCAGCCAGCCGTGGTTGCCGGTGGATGATTCGCACCGCTCGCTGTCGGTGGCCGCGCAGGATGCCGACCCGCATTCGATGCTCAACTGCTACCGGCGCTTCCTCGGCTGGCGACGCGAACAGCCCCTGCTGATCGAGGGCGACATCCGCATGGTCTACCATGACGACGCCCTGCTGGTGTTCGAGCGCCGGCTGGGCGGGGAAGCCTGGCTCTGCCTGTTCAACCTCGGCGACCTGCCGCGCAGCTACGAGTTGCCGGCGCAGGCGGTGCCGCTGGTGGACGTGCCGGCGAGCTTCGCCGAGTACGACGGTCATTGGGCGCGGCTGCCGGCGCATGGCTTCGGCTATGTGCGGCTCGCGGATTGACGGCGTGCCGGCAGCGGTGGGCATGACCCGCCGCTGCCATCGAAACGAGTGCATCGCAGCAACGGAGAACAACAACGATGGCCAGTGTCACGCTGCGCGACATCTGCAAAAGTTATGACGGTACGCCGATCACCCGGCATATCGACCTGGATATCGAAGATGGTGAGTTCGTCGTCTTCGTCGGCCCGTCCGGCTGCGGCAAGTCCACGCTGCTGCGATTGATCGCCGGGCTGGAGGACATCACTTCGGGCGATCTGCTGATCGGCGACCAGCGCGTCAACGACCTGCCGCCGAAGGATCGTTCGGTGGGCATGGTGTTCCAGTCCTATGCGCTCTACCCGCACATGACGGTGGCGGAGAACATGGCCTTCGGCCTCAAGCTCGCCAGCGTCGACAAGCGCGAGATCGCGCGCCGCGTCGAGGCGGCCGCGGCGATCCTGCAGCTGGACAAGCTGCTCGAGCGCAAGCCCAAGGACCTCTCCGGCGGCCAGCGCCAGCGTGTCGCCATCGGCCGCACCATGGTCCGCGAGCCGAAGGTGTTCCTGTTCGATGAACCCCTGTCGAACCTCGACGCCTTCCTCCGCGTGCAGATGCGCATCGAGATCGCCCGCCTGCACCAGCGCATCCGCTCCACCATGATCTACGTGACCCACGACCAGGTCGAAGCCATGACCCTGGCCGACAAGATCGTCGTGCTCAACGCCGGCGAGATCGCCCAGGTCGGCCAGCCGCTGCACCTTTATCACTATCCGAAGAATCGCTTCGTCGCCGGCTTCCTCGGCTCGCCGCAGATGAACTTCGTCGAGGTGCGCGCCATTTCCGCCAGCCCCGAGGCGGTCACCATCGAACTGCCCAGCGGCTACCCACTGACCCTGCCGGTGGACGGCAGCGACGTCAGCCCCGGCGACCCGCTCACCCTCGGCATCCGCCCCGAGCACTTCGTCATGCCGGAAGAAGCCGACTTCACCTTCCACGGCCAGATCGCCGTCGCCGAGCGGCTGGGCCAGTACAACCTGCTCTACCTCACCCTCGAGCGCCTGCAGGATGTGATTACCCTCTGCGTCGACGGCAACCTGCGCGTCACCGAGGGCGAGACCTTTGCCGCCGGCCTGAAGGCCGACAAGTGCCACCTGTTCCGCGAGAATGGCGAGGCGTGCACTCGGCACTATCGGGAGCCGGCGATCTACGGCTGAGTGCGTCCGAGTGATTCCGACGGTAAGCAAAGGAACCGGCGGGATCACAGCACCTTGGGCGGGCGCTCATGGCTCGGGCGTATTCGAGTCGAGGATTTCCGCCAGGGTCTCGGCGAGGGCCTGGTGGCTGAACGGTTTCGCCAGCACGCGAAACGCTGACGCAGCCGTGAGCCGCGTGGTGTAGCCGGTCGCCAGCACGACTGGAATCGATGGGTACAGCCGCTGCACTTCTTCGGCGAGGCCGACACCGTCCAGCCGGCCAGGCATGACCACGTCCGACAGCAGGATGTCGATGGTCGGCTGACGCCGGTCGGCCAGCCTCGCCAGTGCTTCATCTGCCGAGGGCGCTTCGTCGACCTGATAACCCAGCTCGTCGAGCATCGCGACCATCGCCTCGCGCACCTCGGCGTCATCATCGACCACCAGCACCCGCGCTGGGCGCCCGGCGCACACGGATACTTGCTGATCCTCTAGCGCGGCGGCGGCGTCGTGTTCCCTGCGCGGCAGCAGCAGGGAGACACGGGTTCCCTTGCCGACCTCACTCTGGATCGACACCGTCCCGCCGGACTGGCGGACGAAACCATAGACCTGGGCCAGACCCAGCCCCGTCCCTTCGCCGACCGGCTTGGTGGTGAAGAACGGTTCGAACACGTGTGCCTGGACGTCCGGGCTCATGCCGCAGCCGGAATCCTCCACATCCACGCACAGATAGGCCCCCGGCACCAGGCCGAACGGATTGTCCTGCACCAGGGTGAGCTTATGCAGGGCAATGACCAGCGGGCCACCTTCCGGCATCGCATCACGGGCGTTGATCGCAAGGTTGAGGATGGCCAGCTCGCATTGCACCGGATCGAGTACCGCCGGCCACGCCCCTTCTGGCAGCTCCAGTGTCAGCGTCACGCGATTGGGAAGGGCACCGGTGAGCAGCTCGTGCATGCCGAGGATCAACAGGCGCAGGTCGACCTGCTCGGCGTCGGCGGTGCGGCTTCTGCTGAAGGTCATCAGATGTCGCGTCAGCCGCGTAGCCCGGTTCGCGGAGCGCTGGCAGCCCTCGATGGCACGCTTGGCACGCGGGTGCGAGGTCAGCATTTCGGCCAGCTGCAGGCCCATGGTCATGCTTTGCAGCAGGTTGTTGAACTCGTGGGAGATGCCCGCCGTCAGGTTGCCCAGCGCTTCGAGCTTCTGCCCCTGCAGCAGCGCCTGATGCGAGCGCTCGGCCTGTGCAACCGCATCCTTGACCCTGCGGGCCATCTCCTGGCTGGAGTGGTGGATCGTCACGCTGGCCTGGGCCATCACCTGCGCGGTTCGGTCGGTTTCATTCATCCCGGTGTTGGGCGGGTCGAACACCTCGCCTCGCGCCAGGGCGCTGGCGGCGTTATCGAGCTGCGCCAGCGGTCGCGTGATGGTTCGACCGACGGCAATCGCCAGTAAGATCGCCAACGCCAGAACGACCAGAATGCCCGGCACGACGGTGCCCAGCGGCGCGAGCACGCTGGCCAGCAAATCATCGCGCGGAATGGCGATCAGCGCCGTCCAGCCGGACGCTGGTGCATGGCTGAAGAAGGTCGTCACCGGCACGGCGTCGCGAGTGACGGACTGCACTTTCCCATCGATGCCTGACGAGGCGTGCAGCTGACTGACGAAATCGGCACTGGCATGCCGGCCTACGTGCTTGTCCGGTTCACGTGTGCGTGCCACGACGGTGTGGTCCTGATCCAGGATGACGCCGAGCCACTTCTCCGGCAGCGCTTGTTGCGCCAACAGCGCGCCGATGTTGGCGACGGGAAACTCCATGGCCAGGTAATACACCACTTCGCCGTCACGCATCACCGGGCGGCGGATCGCGATGCTCTGCACGCCGCTCACCGGATCGCGGAACGACGGGCTGACCTCGATCTGAGCCGCGGTCTTGCATCTGCGAAAATCAGGCAGGTTCGGCAACGGGGTGCCAAAGGCATAGTCCGTATCAGCCAGGGGCGTGCCTTGTGGATCGAAGATCGTCACGCTGCTGCCCACCGCATGTTTGGTCTGCTGCAGGCGCTCGTGGAAGGTGCGCAGGTCGCCCCTGACGATGGTCGGGGAGGCAGCGAGCGTCGAGACGATCGTGGCATACCGATTCAGCTCGCGATCGACGGCTAGCGCGACGGCACGCGAGACCTCTTTCATGCCCTGGTCGACCTGGGCCGATTGCGCACGATAGACCGCATAGGTGCCATACAGCGCAAACGCCAGTGCCGGGGCGATGACGGCAATGACCAGCCAAACCAGACGGGAGCGAATCGACACGACGTGAAGGTTCCTGATGCAGGCGCAGCGCTTGAGGCGCCGGGCGTGCCGCAGCATAACCCAGGTCACTTGCTAGAAGCGTGGGCCGGCGTCCTCGAGCTGTTGCCGTAGCCTTTTGGCGGTTTCTGCTCGTCTGGCCTCAATCGCCTGGTCGCCTATCGGTCGGCCAACGCCAGGTTGGCACCGAGGCCGGCGAAGGACGCGGCGAACCCACGACGCAGCCAGGCCTGGACCCGCTGCGACTCGATGACCGCCTTGCGAAAGGCATGCGCCAGCAGGCTGTAGATGGCGAAGATGACAAAGGTCAGCAGCATGAAGGTCGCGCTGAGCCCGAGCAGCTGCGCAAGCTCGTCACCGGCGCCCGGCCGGACGAACTGCGGCAGGAAGGCCAGGAAGAAGATGGTCAGCTTCGGGTTCAGCAGGTTGACCAGCAGCGCCTTGGCAACCAGCGATCGAATGTCGAGTGTCGCGCCATCGCCACCCACCGCCAGCGCGGAACGATCGCGCCAGGTCGCGTAAGCGAGATAGAGCAGGTACGCGGCACCGGCATAGCGCAGCGTCTCGAAAACCAGCGCACTGGAATGCAGGATCGCGGCGACGCCAAGAATGGTCGCCAACAGATGCGGCACGATCCCCAGCGTACAGGCCAGCGCGGCCAGGATACCGGCGCGACGCCCATGCACCAGCGCGGTCGAAACCGTGTAGATCACTCCCGCGCCAGGTATCAGCACGACGACCAGGCAGGTAATCAGATATTCGAGGCTGGGCATGGGGGCTCCTTGCTACGGGGCGGCTGGATTGAACCAGCATAGAGCATTCATCAAAGCTGCCCAGGCCTGGCGCTGATCGAACTGCGTATGGACGGGGTGGAGAGGCATTGAAACAGCATTCCCCGGGAGGCTGGCTACTGTGGCGTGTCGCCCTATCGTGCAGCCCGATGCCGGCCTGCATCGACCTCACCTTGTGACGCCCGTCGGGGTAAAGTAACGGCTTTTGCCGATACCCCTTGGAGCTGTTGCGTGAACACGGAAAACCATTCCCAGACGGCCGCTTTTCTCTGGTCGATTGCCGACCTGCTGCGCGGTGATTTCAAGCAGTCCCAGTACGGCCGCATCATCCTGCCGTTCACCCTGCTGCGGCGGATGGAATGTGTGCTGGAACCGACCAAGGAAGCGGTGATCCGTGAGTCCTATGCGCAGGAAGGCCGGCCTGATCTGGTGCGTGAGCGGCTGTTGCTGCGCGCGGCCGGGCAGCAGTTCTTCAATGCCTCCAAGCTGACCCTCGGCACGCTGTCCGACACCCAGACCGCCGCCGACCTGATGAGCTATGTGCAGTCCTTCAGCAAGGACGCCCGCGAGATCTTCGAGCACTTCCACTTTGAAGACTTCGTGCAGCAGCTTTCCGCCGCCAACCTGCTGTATCAGGTGGTGCAGCGCTTTGCCGCCACCGATCTGAGCCCCGAGCGCATCAGCAACTTCGGCATGGGCATCATCTTCGAAGAGCTGATCCGTAAGTTCGCCGAAAGCTCCAACGAGACCGCCGGGGAACACTTCACCCCGCGTGACATCGTGCACCTGACCACCTCGCTGGTGATCACCGGGCAGGACGGCAAGCTCAAGCCCAACAGCATCGTCACCATCTATGACCCGACCGCGGGCACCGGCGGCTTTCTCTCCGAAGGGGACGAGTACATTCAGTCCATCAGCGAGAAGGTCACCGTGTCGTTGCACGGCCAGGAGCTCAACCCCGAGTCCTACGCCATCTGCAAGGCGGACATGCTGATCAAGGGGCAGGATGTCGCCAGCATCAAGCTCGGCAACACCCTGTCCAACGACCAGCTCGCCGACAAGCGCTTTGACTTCATGCTCAGCAATCCGCCGTTCGGCGTGGAGTGGAAGAAGGTGCAGAAGCAGATCACCGACGAGCACAGCGAAAAGGGCTTTAACGGCCGCTTCGGCCCCGGCCTGCCGCGAGTGTCCGATGGCTCGCTGCTGTTCCTGCTGCACCTGGTCAGCAAGATGCGTGACCCGCGTGAAGGCGGCTCGCGCATCGGCATCATCCTCAACGGCTCGCCACTGTTTACCGGCGGCGCCGGCTCGGGCGAGTCGGAGATTCGCCGCTACCTGCTGCAGAACGATCTGGTCGAAGCCATCATCGCCCTGCCCACCGACATGTTCTACAACACCGGCATCGCCACCTATGTGTGGGTGCTGAGCAACCACAAGGCCGCTGTGCGCCAGGGCAAGGTGCAGCTGATCGACGGCAGCCAGCACTTCGCCAAGATGCGCAAATCGCTGGGCAGCAAGCGCCAGTACCTCACCGAAGAGCAGATCGACGAACTGGTGCGCCTGTATGGCCGCTTCGAGGAAACCGCGCAGAGCAAGATCTTCCCCGTCGAGGCTTTCGGCTACCGGCGCATCACCGTCGAGCGCCCGCTGCGCCTGAACTTCCAGGCCAACCCAGAGCGCATCGCCAAGGTGCTGGAAGAAAAAGCCATCGAGAAGCTAGAAGCGCCGGCACGCCAGCGCCTGATCGAAGCCCTGCAAGCCATGGACGCCAACGTGCTGCACCGCAACCGCGAGCAGTTCAGCAAGCTGCTGAAGAAGACGCTCAGCGCTCACGATGTATCGCCAAGCACGCCTGAACTGAAGGCCATCCTCAGCGGCTTAAGCGAGCGCGACCCCGAGGCGGATATCTGCATGGTCAAAGGCCAGCCAGAAGCCGACGCCGGCCTGCGCGACAACGAGAACGTGCCTCTGGGCGAGTCGGTGCTCGACTACTTCGAGCGCGAAGTGAAACCCCATGTACCGGACGCCTGGATCGACGAAAGCAAGACGGATGCGCAGGACGGCGAAGTCGGCATCGTCGGTTTCGAGATTCCGTTTAACCGTCACTTCTATGTGTTCCAGCCGCCGCGTCCGCTGGCCGAGATAGACCGCGACCTGAAAGCCTGTACCGACCGCATCAAGCAGATGATCGAGGGGCTGTCGGCATGACAAATTTGTCGGGAGCAAATTTGAACAGCGGCGTAGCCGTTGGCCCGAAGGGCGAGGGCATGGATAGCCCGAGTAGTTTTCCGGCATATCCGACTTACAAGGATTCAGGTGTCGAGTGGGCTGGAGCACTGCCTGTTGAATGGCAGATATTGAAGTTAAAGCGCGCCGCTCGTCTTCAAAGTGGTGAGTTCATAACTTCTGAAGCTATTGAAGAGGATGCCCAGTATCCAGTGTATGGCGGCAATGGCCTTCGTGGTTATACGGTTGCTTACACTCACGACGGAGAGTTCGCCCTTATAGGAAGGCAGGGTGCACTGTGCGGGAATATAAATTATACGGAGGGTAAGTTCTGGGCCTCTGAGCATGCCGTTGTTGTTTATCCTGAAAAAGGCATTGTTACTCGTTGGCTTGGCGAGTTACTGCGATCCATGAATCTTGGGCAGTACTCCGTCTCAGCGGCACAGCCTGGGTTGTCCGTGGAGCGAATCGCTGACTTGTTTATTCCTGTGCCTTCGCCAATAGAACAAACCCAAATCGCCCGCTTCCTCGACCACGAAACCGCCCGCATCGACGCGCTGATCGAAGAGCAGCAGCGCCTGATCGAACTGCTCAAGGAAAAGCGCCAGGCCGTCATCTCCCACGCCGTCACCAAAGGCCTCGACCCGACAGTGCCGATGAAAGACTCCGGCGTGGAGTGGCTGGGCGAGGTGCCGGCGCATTGGGATGTTTGTTCTGTCCGACGGGTAATTAGTGCCATCGAGCAAGGCTGGAGCCCCGAGTGCGAGGCAAACCCTACTGATGAGGATGCCTGGGGAGTACTAAAAGCTGGTTGTGTCAATCGAGGGGTATTCGACCCTTCCGAGAACAAGACATTGCCTGCTTGGCTGGAGCCGGTAGCTGAATACGAAGTTCGTGCTGGCGATATATTGATGTCCCGGGCAAGCGGTTCACCTGAATTAGTAGGTTCCACTGTGCTGCTTGGGGAGGTTCGCGGAAAGCTGATGCTCTCTGACAAGATCTTTCGCATCCACTTGGAGGCAAAGATAAGCAGTTCCTTTTTTGTTTGGGTGATGAATGCTCAGTTTATGCGGGCCCAGATAGAACAAGCGCTGAGCGGCGGAAATGGATTGGCAAATAATTTGCCACAGTCATCCTTGCTCGCCTTTTGGCTAGCTGTGCCCCCGAGCCACGAGCAAGTTGCCATCGCCGAGTACATCAACAAGCTGGCAGGAGAAATTGATGCGCTGATCTCCGAAGGTGGCTCCGCAGTCGAGCTTCTCCAAGAGCGTCGCGCAGCCCTAATCTCCGCCGCCGTCACCGGCAAAATCGACGTGCGTGGCTGGCAGCCAACGGCCAGTATCCAAGCCCCCGAACCAGCAGTAGCAGAGGCCAACTAAATGGCGGACAGCAAGGAAGCGCAATTCCAGCAGGACATTATCACCGCCATGGTCGCCCAGGGTTGGCTTACTGGCCCTGCCAGCGGCTATGACCGGCGCACGGCGCTGTATACCGAGGACTTTCTCGGTTACTTCAAGGAGGCCTGGCCGGAGCGTTGGGACAAGTTCGCCAAGGCCAACCCGAACAACCCGGACGAGGTGCTAGTACAGAAGCTGGTGCGCGAGCTGGAGCAGAGCGGCACGCTGGACGTGCTGCGCCACGGCTTCAAGCTGCCGGCGGTGAAGATCGAGGCGTGCAGCTTCAAGCCCGACCACGGCATGAACCCGGACACCCTCAAGCGCTACGGGTGCAACCGCCTGCGCGTAGTACCGGAGGTGTCCTACTCGCCTCATTTCAGAGAGGGTGAATACAACCCGCGCCTGGATCTGGTGTTGTTCGTCAACGGCATCCCCACCGCCACGCTGGAGTTGAAAAGCGAGTTCAAGCAGTCGGTGGAAAACGCCAAGCGCCAGTACCGCTACGACCGCCCGGTGAAAGACCCGCTGACTCGCAAACCCGAGCCGCTGCTGACGTTCAAACGCGGCGCGCTGGTGCATTTCGCGGTCGGCCAGAACGAGGCGGCGATGACCACCAAGCTGGACGGCAAGGACACCTTCTTCCTGCCGTTCAACCTCGGCAGCGCGGAAGGCGGCGCGGGCAATCCAGCGCCCGCCGATGACAGCCAGTACGCCACCGGCTACCTGTGGCAGCAATTGTTCCAGCCGGATGCCTGGCTCAAGGTGCTCGGGCGCTTCCTGCATCTGGACAAGAAGACCAGCGAGGGCTTCGACGGCACGCTGACCACCAGGGAAACGATGATCTTCCCGCGCTACCACCAATGGGATGTGGTCAACCAGCTGATCCAGACCACTCACGCTGAAGGGCCGGGCAAGCGTTACCTGATCCAGCACAGCGCCGGCTCGGGCAAGTCCAACTCCATCGCCTGGACCGCCCACCAGCTCGCCTCGATGTACAGCGATGACGGCCAGCGGCTGTTCAGCTCGGTGATCGTGGTCACTGACCGCACGGTGCTGGATAGCCAGTTGCAGAACACCATCTACCAGTTCGAGCACGCCCAGGGCGTGGTGCGGCCGATCACCCGCGACGTGGGCAACCAGAGCAAGTCCGAGCAGCTGGCCGAGGCGCTGGCCGAGCAGACGCGCATCATCATCGTCACCATCCAGACCTTCCCGGCGCTGTTTGACGCGCTGGAGAAATACCCCAAGCTCGCCTCGGGGCGCTATGCGGTAATCGCCGACGAGGCGCATTCCTCGCAGACCGGCTCCTCGGCCAGCAAACTGAAGCAGATTCTTGGCAGTGATGCGCTTGAGGCGGAGGAAATCAGCGCCGAAGACCTGCTGGACGCCGCCGTGCAGGCGCGCCAGCCGAACGAGCGCATCAGCTACTACGCCTTCACCGCCACGCCCAAGGCCAAGACCCTGGAACTGTTCGGCCGCGTGCCCGACCCGACCCAGCCACCAAGCGCCAGCAACAAGCCCGAGGCGTTCCATCTGTATTCCATGCGTCAGGCCATCGAGGAGGGCTTCATCCTCGATGTGCTGCAGAACTACACCACCTACAGCACCGCCTGGAAGATCGCCCACCCGGACGGCGAAGACGACGAGGTCGACTCGAAGAAGGCGCGCATGAAGCTGGCGCGCTGGGTGCGGCTGCATCCGTACAACATCGACAAGAAGGTCGAGATCATTGTCGAGCACTTCCGCGTCAACATCCGCCACCTGCTCGGCGGCCAGGCCAAGGCCATGGTGGTGACCAGCAGCCGGCAGGAGGCGGTGCGCTACCAGTTGGCGGTCAAGGCCTATGTGCAGCAGATGGGCTACGCCGACGTGCATCCGCTGGTGGCGTTTTCCGGCAGCGTATTGCCGGATGAAGTGATCCCCGAGGAAGTGACGGAAAGCAGCAGCCTGCTCAACGCTGGCCTGAATGGCCGCGATTTGGCCGAGGCGTTCGACACCCAGGACTTCAACGTGATGATCGCCGCCAACAAGTACCAGACCGGCTTCGACCAGCCCAAGCTGTGCGCAATGTACGTGGACAAGAAACTGCAGGGGGTGGATTGCGTGCAGACGCTGTCGCGGCTAAACCGCACTTTCCCGGCCAAGCAGACGTTCATCCTCGACTTCTTCAACGAGCCGCAGGACATCCTCGACGCCTTCCTGCCGTATTACACCAAGGCCGAGCTGAGCGATGTCACCGACCCGCTGACCATCTACGACCTGCAGAAAAAACTGGATGCCGAAGGGATCTACCACTGGCAGGAGGTCGAGGCGTTCGCTTTGGCCTTCTTCGACCCGAAGGCTGCGGCCAGCAAGCTCAGCTACTACTGCCAACCGGCTAAGGAACGCTTCGCCAAGCGTTACGCCTTCAGCGTCGAATCGCGCCAGCAAGCGCTGGATTACAAGCGCACCGCCGAAGCCAACGGCGACAGTGCCGGCTTGAAGAAAGCCGAGCATGCGCTGAAGGAGGCGGGCGAGCAGGTGGACCAGCTCGACCTGTTCCGCAAGAACCTGCAGAGCTTTGTGCGCCTGTATGAATTCCTTTCGCAGATCGTGCCTTATGAGGATCGCGAGCTGGAACAGCTCTGCGTGTTCGCCAAGCACCTGCACCCGCTGCTGCGGGTCGACCGCCTGCAACAGGACGACGTGGACGTCGGCGAGCTTCAACTGACCCATTACCGTCTCAGCAAGCGCGCCGAGCACCAACTGCGTCTAAGCGAGGAAGGCGGCGAGTACACCCTCAAGCCTGGCAGTGACGTGGGCAGTGGAAAGCCACACGATCCGGAGAAGAAGCGGCTGTCGGAAATCATCGATGCGCTGAACGATATCTTCGGTGCCGAAGTCAGCGATGAAGATCAGCTGCACTTTCTCACCGGCATCGCCGAGCGCATCAGCCGCCAGGAAGATGTGATGGCGCAGGTGAACAACCACTCGGTAGATCAAGTGATGCACGGGCTGCTGCCAAAACGGGTAATCGATACCGTGCTGGACGCTATGACTGATCACGAGAAGCTCTCGCTCGAAGTGTTGGATAACGAGACCAAGAGCCGGGCGTTTGCGTTGGTGATCTACAAGATGCTGAAGGTGCTGGCTGGCGGGGATCGCTCGTCGACCGACTTGTGAGTTCGTTTCAACTACACAGCGCTCAGGAGTAATGCTCAGGATGGCAATTCCGGATTTTCAAAGTGTCATGCGACCGGTGCTACAGGCGGTTGGCGACGGCGTTCCGTTGCCGCTTAGCGCCCTGCGCGTGCGCATCGCCGATGTATTCCAGCTGACCGAAGAAGAACGCAAGGAACGGCTGCCTTCGGGGAATCAGACCGTGATCAACAACCGGGTGGGCTGGGCTAGAACGTACCTGAACAAGGCTGGCCTGCTGAAGATCCCGAACAAAGGAATGGTGCAGATAACCGACCGGGGGTGGGAGGTGCTTGCAACTGGACCGGAGCGAATCACCGTGAGCTGGCTGAAGCAGTTTCCGGAATTCGCCGACTTCCATACGGCTAAACCTCAGGTGACAGATGCCGCTGCCGTTGTCGACGGTGATCTAGCCGAAACCACACCGGATGAGCAGTTGGCCGAAGCCTATCAGGCGTTGCAGCAATCCCTGGCCGACGAACTGCTGGCGCAGGTTCGGGCTGCTACGCCGAGCTTCTTCGAGCAGGTAGTCGTCGATCTGATGATCGCCATGGGCTACGGTGGTTCGCGAAAAGAGGCCGGCAAAGCGACTCAGCTCACCAACGACGACGGTATCGACGGCATCATCAAGGAAGACAAGCTCGGACTGGATGTGATCTACCTGCAAGCCAAGCGCTGGGCCAACACCGTGCACCGCCCGGAGATCGACAAGTTCATCGGCGCACTGACGCGAAAGCGAGCGCGCAAGGGCGTATTCATCACTACCTCGGACTTTTCTACTGGCGCGAAGGACGCGGCGCGCGGTCTGGATATCAAGGTCGTATTGATCGACGGCATCGAGCTCGCCCGCCTGATGGTTGAACACAACCTCGGCGTGAGCGTCAAGCAGGTGTATGAGGTCAAGCAGATCGACAGCGACTACTTTTCAGAGGAGTGACCACGCCTGCGCTGTGAGGGCCGCGCGAACGTGGTTAGTGTCGCCCAGCCTACCCGCAAGATTGGCGGTGGGAATTCAGGCGCGTGTCGAGGCGCAGGGCTGCTTGCTGAGACCTTCGACCATCTTTCGACACCGCAAAGAAAAAGCCCCGAGAATCGCAAGATTCTCGGGGCTTCGTGTTTGGTGGAGCCGGGGGGATTTGAACCCCCGTCCGCCAGCTCTCCGCTATTGGTTCTACATGCTTAGCCAGATCTACTGAGTTAACTCCGCGCCGCCCGATTGGCAGGGTGCTTGGAGCGAGCTGTATGAGATTTAGCCGTTACGTCTACAGCGAACTTGGCGGCGATCCTGTTCTATCTGACGGTCATTTCGGGTTTACAGGCATCCCCTAGTGACCGCTGGAGCCGAAGCTACCAGATGAAGGTTAGGCGGCTAGCGCGTACCCTTCGTAGTTGTCGTCGTTGGCAACTATAAGTTTGCAACAGTTTATTTACGAGTTCTGTTACCAACTCGGCATGCCCCTCAAGTTTCGTTACCGGCGTCGAATCCTAATCGGCCCCTGGTGCAGCTTGTGGTGCTGGGCGCGAGTGTACGGCGATCTTTACGATGTGTCGATCACTTTTTAATCATGCTGATCAGAAAATGATCAGCCGCGGCGGCGGGCTCGCGGGATACGATCCCGCCGCCATGGCTCAGTTGCCGGCGCCCGAACCGGAGCCAGCGGTGCCGCCGCTGCCGGAGCTGCCTGGGCCCTTGAGCTCTTGCAGAGCCTTGGTGGAATGGGCAATGCAGGCTTCGGTGTCGCCGGACTGCTGAGCCTGGCGGGCTTGCTTGACGTACTCCTCGACCTTGCTCTTGGCCGGCTCACCCAGGGTGGCGGTGTTGGTGGCCATGTTGTCGTCGATTTCCTGCAGATTGGTCTGGCACAGGTTGTTCTGGGCGAAGACGGCGGGGCTGGCGAGCAGTACCGCGGACGCGAGCAGTGCATGAACTTTCATTGTGGGTCCTCCAGTCTTGTGGACTTCCCGGGCCTGCCTGAGAACTGCTGAAACGGCGGCGCCGAGTCGAATCGAACCCGTCAGGGGCTCTAAAAATCCGACTGCGATTGCGCAAGAGCGTTCATCGAAGCGACACAAACGAAACGGCCCCGCTCCGCTGAGCGGGACCGCAACGCTAGTGCTAGAGCAGCTGGCTGGCAGTTTTACGGCGCGTTACGCGGTCAACCAGATAGACCAGGCCGTGGTAGTCGATCTCGCCATGGCGCGACAGGCCGATCTCGCAAGTGCGGCTGGTGGAGATGCCTTCCTCGCAGATCTGCACGGCGTTCTTCAGGCTGCGCAGGGCATGCTCGTTCAGCTCCGGCGTGGTGAAACCCTTGTCGCCGGCGAAGCCGCAGCAGTGGATGCCTTCGGGCACCACGACTTCCTTGGCACAGCGGCGGGCGATGTCGATCAGCGCCTGCGCCTCGCCCAGGTGCTGGGTGCTGCAGGTGACGTGCACGGCGATCGGCTTGTCCTGCGGGACGAAGTCCAGCTTGTCGAGCAGATGCGTGCGGATGAAGCGCACCGGGTCGTACATGTCGAGGCGTTGATCGGTCAGGCCCTGGACCAGGCGCAGCGTGCAGGGGCTGGTGTCGCAGTAGATCGGGTCGAGCCCGCCGCGACTGGCCTTGAGCAGCGCGTCGAGCATCTCCTGGCGCTTGCGTTCGCCCTGTTCGGCATAGCCCTTGGAGGCGAACGGCTGGCCGCAGCACAGGTCGTTCAGCTGGTCGGGGAATATCACCTGGTAGCCGGCCTTTTCCAGCAGGCTGCGGGTCTTGTCGAGCAGCGGCTCCTGTTCCTGATCGCGCGCGGCCGGACCCATGGCGCGGGAGACGCAGGCGGCCAGATAGACCACGCGCGGGCGCTCGTCGGTGGGCGGCGCCTTGGGCAGGTTCAAACGTTGCAGTGGCTGCGGTGTAGCCGGCGTCCACTGGGGCACGCGGCCCTTGCTGGCGCGGGTCATGGTCGCCGACAGTTTGGCCAGGTTGCGCGTGCCCATGATCAGGTGCGCGCCGTTGGCCACATGCAGCATGAAGCGGGTGCCTTGCACGGCGGTGGCGAAATGCTCGGCCAGCCAGTTGGCGGTACCGGTTTTGTTCGCCTCACGGCCGCGCAGCTTGCGAACCAGATCGCCGGTGTTGATGCCCACCGGGCAGCGCTGGGCGCAGAGGCCGGTGGCCGCGCAGGTGTCGACGCCGTGGTAGTGGTAGAGCCGCTCGATTTCCGTGGTGTCGACACCGGCGCGCTTGCGCGCCTGGATGTCGCGCCAGATCACGATGCGCTGGCGTGGCGTCAGGGTCAGCCCGTTGGACGGGCAGACCGGCTCGCAGAAGCCGCACTCGATGCACTTGTCGACGATCTCGTCGGCGGCGGGCATCGGCTTGAGGTTCTTCAGGTGGATGTCCGGGTCTTCGGAGAGCACCACGTCCGGATTGAGGATGCCGGTGGGGTCGAGCAGGCGCTTGATCTTCCACATCAGTGCGTAGGCCTCGCTGCCCCATTCCAGCTCGACGAAGGGCGCCATGTTGCGCCCGGTGCCGTGCTCGGCCTTGAGCGCGCCGCCGAACTCGACGGCGACCAGCTGCGCCACTTCACCCATGAAGGCCTCGTAACGGGCGACCTGCGCCGGATCATCGAAGCCCTGGGTGAAGACGAAGTGCAGGTTGCCTTCCAGGGCATGGCCGAAGAGGATCGCCTCGTCGTAGCGGTGCTTGTCGAGCAACTCGATGAGTCGATTGACGCCTTCGGCCAGGCGCTCGACCGGGAAGGTCACGTCCTCGATGATCACCGTGGTGCCGGTCTGGCGCACCGCGCCGACCGCCGGGAAGGTGTCCTTGCGGATCTTCCACAGCTGGTTGTAAACGACCGGGTCCTCGCTGAAATCGACCTGCTTTTCCACCGGGAAGTGCGCGATCGAGGCCATGATCTGGTTGATCTGCTCGTGCAGCAGGGTCTGGGTCGCGGCGCGCGACTCGATCAGGAGCGCGCAGGCGGTCGGCGAAAGTTCCTTCACCCACTCGGGCATGCCGGCCTTGTGCTCGACCGAGCGCAGGCTGCGCCGGTCGAGCAGCTCCACGGCGGACACCGGCTGCTGCTTGAGCACCGGCACGGCCAGGCAGCAGTTCTCCACGTCGGGGAACACCACCAGCGCGCTGGCCTTGTGCGGATGGTCCGGCACGGTGTCGTAGGTCACCGCGCTGATGAAGCCCAGCGTGCCTTCGGAACCGACCATCAGGTGGTTGAGGATGTCCAGCGGCTCGTCATAGTCGACCAGCGCATTGAGCGAGAAGCCGGTGGTGTTCTTCAGCCGGTACTTGTGGCGGATCTTCGCCGCCAGTTCGGTATTGGCGCGGGTCTCGCGGCCCAGCTCGGCCAGTTGCTCGAGCAATGCGGCATGGCTCTGGCGGAACGCGGCGACGCTGGCGGCATCCTCGCTGTCGACCACGGTGCCGTCGGCCAGCACCACGCGCAGGCCGGCGAGAGTCTTGTAGCTGTTCTGCGCGGTGCCGCAGCACATGCCACTGGAGTTGTTGGCGACGATGCCGCCAATCTTCGCCGCGTTGATCGAGGCCGGATCGGGGCCGATCTTGCGCTGGAAGGGTGCGAGCACGGCGTTGGCGTTGGCGCCGATCACGCCCGGTTGCAGGCGGATCTGCTCACCGCCGTTGCGAATCTCGCGGCCGTTCCAGTTGTCGCCGAGCACGATCAGTACCGAGTCGCTGATCGCCTGGCCGGACAGGCTGGTACCGGCGGCGCGGAAGGTCACCGGCACGTTCTCGGCATGCGCCAGCTTGAGCAGCCTGACCACTTCGGCTTCGGTTTCGACGCGTACCACCAGCTTGGGCACCAGCCGGTAGAAGCTGGCGTCGGTGCCGAAGGCGAGGGTGGAAAGCGGGTCGTCGAAGCGGCGCTCGACCGGGATCAGGCGCTCGACTTCACGGAGAAACGCCGCCGGCAAGGGCGCGCGTTCGAGCTGGGCGGCCGCGTTCATGCGTCCTCCAGGATCAGCAGGACCAGATCCTTCGGCCCGTGGGCGCCGTAGGCCAGCACCTGCTCGATGTCGGCGGTTTTCGACGGGCCGGAGACCAGCAGGGCATTGGTCGGCATGCCGGCGGCCCACTGGAACTTCTGCTGGATCTCGTAGAAGTTGTCGTGGATTTCGCTGGCCTTGAGGATGGCGAAGTGCACCGGCGGCACCAGGCTCATCAGGCGCGGCTCCTCACGGGTGGGCCACATGATCAGGCTGCCGGTGGAGGCGATGGCGCCGAGGGTGCCGGTGAGGCTCGCCGGGGTGTCGTTGAACAGCTCGTCCTTCCAGTCCTCGACCGGGCGGTCGTAGGCCTTCAACGTCGGCAGGCCTTCACGACCGGCGCAATGCGCGGTGAAGCGCTGGCCGTACGGCGTGGTCGGGGCGATCAGCAGACTCGGCAGCTGGCGGTCGTGCAGCAGCTGTTCGAGCAGGGCGGGCCAGCCGGCGTCCGTGGTCAGATGAATCTCGGTGTGCACCGCTTCCATCAGCTGACGCAGGCGGGCGATGCGCTGCGCCGGCGCGTAGCTCCAGGGCTGGGTCACCAACGACTCGTCGTAGTCATCGACGATCGGCGTGGTGCCCTCCAGGCTTTTTTTCAGCTTGGCGAGAATGTTGGCCTTGGCGCTCATCGCTTGCCCTCCAGGTGTTCCTTGGCCAGCTCGTGCAGCGAGCGGGCAGCCGGTTTCGGTGCGCTGTGGTTCTGCGTCCAGGGGCCGATGTTCGATGGCGTCAGGGCGCGCAGGCGTGTGGCGAAGAAGCCGAACAGGCGGTACAGCGTCGGGCTGGTGTTGAGCAGGCGCCAGCCGGCCCAGATCAGCCGTTCCTGCCTGGAGTACTTGCTGCCCTGGCCGCGCATGACCTTGTGCGGATCGTCCGGCGCCTTGACGTTTTCCTCGCGCAGGCGGCGCAGGAGGGTCGGAATCGGGATCTTCACCGGGCAGACTTCGCCACAGGCGCCGCACAGCGACGAGGCGCTGGGGTGATCCGGCACCTTGTCCAGGCCGACCATGTGCGGGGTGATGATCTTGCCGATCGGCCCGGGATAGACCTCGCCGTAGGTGTGGCCGCCGACGCGGGTGTACACCGGGCAGTGGTTCATGCAGGCGCCGCAGCGGATGCAGTTGAGGGTCTGGCGCAGCTCGCTGTCGGCGAAGGCCTGGCTGCGGCCGTTGTCCAGCAGGATCAGGTGCACGTCCTGCGGGCCGTCGAGCTCGTGCGCCTTGCGCGGGCCGGAGATCATGTTGACGTAGGTGGTGATCGGCTGGCCCAGCGCCGAGCGGGTCAGCAGCGAGAGCAGCGGGACCACGTCGCGCAGGTTCTCCACCACCTTTTCGATGCCGGTGACGGCGATATGCACCGGCGGCACGGTGGTGCTCATGCGGCCGTTGCCTTCGTTCTCCACCAGCAGCAGGGTGCCGGTCTCGGCCACCGCGAAGTTCACCCCGGAGACGCCGATGTCGGCCTCATAGAACTTCTGCCGCAGCGTGCGGCGACCGATCTGAATGAGTTGGTCGACGTCCTTGGTGTACTCCACGCCGAGCTTGTCGTGAAACAGGGACGCGACCTGGCCGGCGTTCTTGTGGATCGCCGGCATGATGATATGAGAAGGCTTTTCGTGGTCGAGCTGGACGATGTACTCGCCCATGTCCGACTCCAGGCATTCGATGCCATGGCCGTCGAGGAAATGGTTCATCTCCATTTCTTCGCTGACCATCGATTTGCCCTTGATCACTTGTCGCGCCTCGTGAGCGCGGGCGATCTCGAGGACGATGTTGTTCGCCTCGTCTACCGTCTCCGCCCAGTGCACTTTCACACCGTTGCGGGTCAGGTTGGCTTCCAGCCGCTCGAGCAGTTCGGGCAGCTTGGACAGTGCGCGGGCGCGGATATGGTTGCCCATCTCGCGCAGCCGCTCGCGTTCGTCGGCATCGCTGAACGCCGCGGCGCGCTTGGTCATCAGCGAGTCCATGGCGGTGCGGAAGTTGCGTCGCAGCTGGTCGTCCTTCAGTGACTTGCGCGCGCGGGCGCGGAAATCCGGATCGCCGGCGTTTTCGATCTGAATCGCGGGAATACGCTGTTCGGCGTTCATCGGGCACCTCCGGTGCGTTGCCAGAGGAAGCTGGCCAGGTGCTGGCCGCGCAGGGCTTCACGCTGCTTTTCCAGCGAGCCGTTGATGTTCATCAGGCAGCCGCAGTCGGCGCTGACCACCTGATGCGCGCCGGACTCCTTCAGCGCTCGGGTCTTGTCCAGCACCATGGCGCCGGAAATATCGGGCATGCGCACGCTGAAGGTGCCGCCGAAGCCGCAGCATTCGCTCTCGTGGTCATGCTCGACGCGCTCGACCTGGCCCAGTTGGGCGAGCAGGGCGCGGCCGTGCAGATGGGTATTCATTTCGCGGCGAGCCGAGCAGGAGGTGTGCAGAGCGACCTTGGTCGGCGTGCCGGCATCCTTGAACTCGACCTTGCAGACATTGAGCAGGAACTCGGCCAGCTCGAAGGTGCGCTCGGCCAGCGCCTGGGCCTTCTTCAGCGTTGCCGGCTCGTCCTTGAACAGGTCCAGATAGTGGTGGCGCAGCATGCCGGCGCAGGAACCGGAAGGGACGACCACCGGCCAGTCGTTGGCGAATAGCTCCAGCTGCGCACGGGCGACCTTGCGCGCCTCGTCGGTATAGCCGGTGGTGTAGGCCGGCTGGCCGCAGCAGGTCTGGCCCTGCGGGTAGTGCACGGTCAATCCTTCGCGTTCGAGCAGGCGGATGGCATCCAGGCCAGCCTCGGGATAGAACAGATCCACCACGCAGGTACCGAACAGGTAAACCTGGCTCGGCTTGGCTGGGTACTCGCGTGGCTTGGGCAGCGGCGGCGCGACGCGGGTGGCGTTCGGCGCGGCGTTGTAGAAGAGTTCGCTCATCGGCTTGGTCTCCGGGTGGGCCCGGTTATCCGCAAACTGCGGGAGGTTGAAGCGCTCTTGCCCCGCATGAGCGGGGCAAGGTTTCACGGTTGTCTTACTTACCGACCAGCGGGTCGGTCACGCCCATCACGTAGATCGCGATCAGGCCGATCGCACCCGTGAACAGTACGTAGTACAGCGTAGGCCAAACGGTCTTGCGCAGCGTGGAGCCTTCGCGGCCGAGCAGGCCGACGGTAGCGGATGCGGCGACCACGTTGTGGATCGCAACCATGTTGCCCGCAGCCGCACCGACGGCCTGAGTGGCGACTACCATTGCTCCGGAGATGCCCAGCGATTGTGCGACACCAAACTGGAACTGGCTGAACATCATGTTGCTGACGGTGTTGGAGCCAGCCAGGAACGCGCCGAGTGCACCTACGGCGGGAGCGAGCAGCGGATAGATGCTGCCGACGCTATCGGCGACGTAGCGCGCCATGACGATCGGCATGCTGGCCAGCTCGGCGCCGTTGACGCCGGAGTTGATCAGGATGCGCACCATCGGCACGGTGAACAGCAGGACGAAGCCGGCGCTGAGCAGCACGCCGCTGGATTCCTTTACCGCAGCCTTCAGCTCGGAAACGCGCATGCCATGCAGGAAGAAGGTGATTAGCACGACCATGACGAGAATGCCGCCCGGGAGGTACAGCGGCTCGATGCCTGCACTGACGCCGGTCTCGCCGAGGATGTTGGCAAAGGCGATGGAGACGGACTTCAGCGTGGCAGTGACCTGCGGGAATACGCGGCTGATGACCAGGATCGCACCGACCAGCACATAGGGCAGCCAGGCGCGGAAGGCGCTCATTGGGCGCGCGGCGATGTCGTCCAGCTTCATCTCGATGGTACCCAGCCATTCGGTCGGCCACTCTTTGGCGTCGGCGAAATCCCAGGTGCGTTTCGGGGTCAGGAAGTTGAAGCGTGCCGCGGTGGTGACGATAGCGAGACCGACCAGGCCGCCGAGCAGCGACGGGAACTCCGGGCCGAGGAAGATACCGGTGGCGGCGTAGGGCAGGGTGAACGCCAGACCAGCGAAGATCGCGAACGGCAACACTTCGAAGCCGGCTTTCCAGCTCTTCTCCTTGCCGAAGAAGCGGGTCAGCATCAGCACCATGACCAGCGGCATCACGGTGCCGACGATGGCATGGGTGATCGCCACACTGCTGGTGATCTGCTGCAGGAAGGCTTGCCAGCTGGAACCCTGGGCTGCCAGCTGCGCACCGATGGTGGCGGTATCCAGGCCGCTATTGATACCCACGACGATGGGCGTACCGACCGCGCCGAAAGACACCGGCGTGCTTTGTACCAGCATGCCGAGCAGGACCGCAGCCATCGCCGGGAAGCCAACCGCGACCAGCAGCGGCGCGGCGATAGCGGCAGGGGTGCCGAAGCCGGAGGCGCCTTCGATGAAGCAGCCGAACAGCCAGGCGATGATGATGGCCTGGATGCGGCGGTCAGGGCTGATGGTGGTGAAGCCGGCGCGAATGGCAGTGATGCCGCCAGAGTGCTTCAGCGTGTTCAGCAGCAGGATCGCACCGAAGATGATCCACAGCAGGCCGAGGGTAATCACCAGGCCCTGCAGCGTGGAGGCGATGATGCGGGTGAAGCTCATGTCCCAGATGAACAGGCCGATTGCCGCGGTGAACAGGTAGACCAGCGGCATGGCGCGGCTGGCGGGCCAGCGCAGACCGATCAGCATCACGGCCGCGAGCAGAATGGGAGTGAAGGCGAATAGTGCGAGCAGTCCGTTGGACATGTCAGGCGTCCCCTACGGTTCGATTCATATGGGGCCCTGAGTGGACCGTGGAATGGTTGTCGTGCACAGATCTCATGCTGAGTCCTCTTATTGTTAGTCACTTCTGTAAATTGGTAAGACCAATTACCAAAAGCGAATGGCCAGCGTAAGAGCTGCGCCTGGGAGCGTCAATCAGGTGGACATAGACTTTGGTCGGAGCCGCTGACCTTGTATGGCCGTGAGCCGACGGCTAGCATTCTTCGACTGGTAAGACCATTTGAGGTGGGTATGGACGTGGGCATGGTGCGTCAGCGGCGGCTGGCCGACGACATCGTCGCGCAGTTGGAAACCATGATTCTGGAAGGCACCCTCAAGGCCGGTGAACGGCTGCCGGCCGAGCGGGTGCTGGCCGAGCGCTTCGGGGTGTCGCGGCCCTCCCTGCGCGAGGCGATCCAGAAGCTCGCGGCCAAGGGCCTGTTGATCAGTCGGCACGGTGGCGGCACCTTCGTCGCCGAGTCGCTGGGCTCCACCTTCAGCGATCCGTTGCTGCACCTGTTGGAGAACAACAGCGATGCCCAGCGTGACCTGCTGGAGTTCCGGCATACTCTGGAGGGCAGCTGTGCGTACTATGCGGCGCTGCGTGCGACCGAGGTGGATCAGAAGCGCCTCACGGAGGCCTTCTCGGCACTGCAGGATTGCTACACCCGTGAGGGCAAGGTGACTCGCGCGGAAGAGGGCGCGGCCGACGCGCAGTTCCACCTCGCGATTGCCGAGGCCAGCCACAACGCGGTGCTGCTGCACACCATTCGTGGCCTATTCGATCTGCTCAAGCGCAACGTGGTGACCAATATCGGCGGCATGTACGCCCTGCGCGACGAGACCCGCGACATGCTGATGAGCCAGCATCGCGAGCTGTACGAGGCGATCATGGCGCGGCGTGCGGTGGAGGCGCGCGACGTCATCCATCGGCACATCAACTATGTGCAGGAAGTGCTTGCCGAAGGTCAGCAGGAAGCCCAGCGACTGGCGCGCGCGCAGCGTCGGCAGGAGCGGGTAGGGGCATCGCAAAAGGCCGGCTGAGACGCGAGCGAGGCAAGGCAGGCGGGCGAAGCGGTGCTGCCTCGCCCGGGACCGATCAGTCGTCCTTGCCCTTGGTACGCATGGCGCGCTGGATTTCCCGATCGGAATCGCGCTCCTTCTCGGTGTGGCGCTTGTCGAATTCCTTCTTG
>Ga0207848_100259_pt1 | contig 28821 bp, 24 predicted proteins | sample TtaePargueraPR_10_FD_187737 | JGI IMG/M metagenome (GOLD analysis project Ga0207848, IMG submission 187737) | Aerobic enrichment media microbial communities from Bioluminiscent Bay, La Parguera, Puerto Rico - Tt and M2 (3) (SPAdes) | ecosystem: Environmental > Aquatic > Marine > Unclassified ... | reverse complement strand
CCCCTGCCGATACTGGCTCGCCCACTGCTGGCGCTGCTGCCAGAGCACCGGCAACGCCAGCAGGCTGAGCAGCGAATAGGTCAGCAGCACCAGCGGCATGCCGGCCAGGCCGCGGGCTGCGAAGAACTGCAGCGGCAGCCAGCCCAGCCCCCACATGATGGCGCCGCCGATCAGCATGCCCTGTGGCATCAGGCTGTTCATGCGCCCATCCAGGAGCCGCCGTTGGGCCCGAGCAGCTGTCCGGTGAAATAGCTCGCCTGCGGCGAAAGCAGGAAGACGATTGCCGCCGCGACTTCCTCCGGCGTGCCCAGGCGCGCCATGGGGATCGCCAGCTCCTTGGCCATCCACTCGTCGCTCATGTGCTCCGGGCTGACCATCGCCGTGGCGATGGGACCGGGCGCGACGCCATTGATGCGGATGTCGTCTGCAGCGAACTCGCGGGCCAGTGAGCGGGTCAGGCCGATCACCCCGGCCTTGGCCGTGCAGTAGGCGGCGTACTGTTCGCGGCCGAGAAAGCCGAGGTCCGAGGCGACATTGACGATGGCGCCGCTGCGCCGCGGCTGCATCTGTGCCAGTGCATGCCGGCAGCAGCGGTAGACGCCGGCGAGATCGACGCCCAGCACCCTTGCCCAGTCGGCCTCGCTGGTTTCGAGAAAGGGCTTTTCCAGGATCACCCCGGCGTTGTTGACCAGCAGATCCAGCGGTCCCTGCGCCTCGATGGTCTCGAACATTGCCGCGACTGCAGCCGGATCGCTGACATCGGCCTCGATGGCCCGGGCGCAGCCGCCGCTGGCGATGATCTGCTCGACCACTCGTTCCGCCAAATCGTGTTGATCGCGATGGTTGATCCAGACCCGCGCGCCTTCGGCGGCCAGCGCGAGTGCGGTGGCACGGCCGATACCGGTTGCCGCGCCGGTGACCAGAGCGGTCTGTCCGGTAAAGATGGCAGCCATCAGTGCATCACCTCGCCGTGGCTGACCGACAGCGCCTGCCCGGTCAGGGCGGCGGCCAGCGGTGAGCCGAGGAACAGGAAGGTGCCACCCAGATCGGCCGGTGTCAGCAGCTCCGGAATGGCCTGGTTGGCGAGGATCGCCGCCAGCTCGGCGCTGTCGCTGCGGCCGTTGGCATCCGCCATCACCTGCAGCGAGCGCATGGCTGCATCGGTGCCGATCCAGCCGGGGCACACCGCGTTCACCCGGATGCGCCGCGGGCCCAGCTCCCAGGCCAGCGAGCGGGTCAGGCCGACCACCGCGTGCTTGCTGGCGACATAGGCGGAAAAGCCCGGCACGCCTTTCAGACCCCAGATGGAGGCCTGGTTGATCACGCTGGCGCCGGCGCGCAGGCGTGGCAGCAATGCGCGGGTCAGGCGCTGCATGGAACCGACGTTGTTCTCCAGCAGGGCCGACCAGCGCTGATCGGCCTCGAAGCTGCACTCGCCCAGCGGCGTGGCGTACTCGACGCCGGCGTTGTTGATCAGCACATCGGCGTTGAGGCCGCGGCAGGCGAGGTCATCGGCGTACTGCTGCACCGCCTGGCGATCGCCCAGGTCCAGAGCGGTGCAGTGCAGCGGCGTCTCGCCAGCGAGTTCGTCGGCGAGCCGGGCGAGGGCGTCGGCGTCACGGTCCAGCAGCTCCAGGGTGGCGCCGGCAGCGGCGAAGCTCTGCGCCAGGCCCCGGCCGATGCCCCCGGCGGCGCCGGTGATGACTACGCAACGGCCTCGGTAATCCAGTGCCTTGTGCATGTCACACCGCCGTCAGGAACGAGACGCCCACGGCGCCGTAGAAGTTGTCGGCCTTGTTCGGCCCTTCGCTGACCACCCCGTAGTCATCGTCCAGCACGCGGCGTACGCGGTAGCGGTGGAAGCTGCCGAGCAGCTTGCGCATCGGGATGACCTGGTTGTAGGTGCTGCCGTACAGCTCGGCGTGGAGCTTGGGCAGGCGATACCAGGGCGCCACCGGCTTCTCGTGGTGGGCGTTGTGGAAGGAAAAGTTGAGCAGCAGCAGGTTCAGCGCCGGCCAGCGCTCGGAAACCACGTTGCTGTAGGTGTTCTGCTGCTCGTAGCTGCGGTCGCGGCGCTTGTCCTCCGGCAGCTTGCCACCGTCTTCCAGCACGGCGAAGGCCTCGTAGGTGTGCTGATAGGCATCGGCGAAACGCAGCACGCTGAGCATGATCATCCAGGCCACGGCGTAGAGCAGCACGGCCTTCAGCGAGAGCACCGCGAGCCCGGCAAAGAGCAGCGTGCGAATGGCCAGCACCGCGGCGACTTTGCCGCGCCGGGCGCGGTGCTTGTCGTTGTCGGTGATGAACGGCAGGGCGATCACGTAGAAATGCATGATCAGTTCCACCGCCGGCACATAGGCCCATTCCAGCGCCAGCACCAGCTTCTGGAACCAAAGCGGGCGTGCCTTGAGGAAGGCCTTGCTGTCGAAGGTGATCACGTCGGCGCGGTCGACGTGGTGGCGCATGTGCTTCTTGCGCAGGTCCTGGAACTCGGCGTAGCAGCTGCCGCACAGCCAGCTGCAGACATTGCCGGCCCATTCGTTGTGCTTGGGCACGCTGAAGATGGCGCCGTGGGCGAATTCGTGGATCAGGTAGGCGGCGATGATCATGCCGTGGGCCAGCACCAGCGTGCCCAGTGCGTTCAGCCAGCCGTTACCGGCGAACAGCAGAGCCAGGCCACCGCCATAGGCGAGTGCGGTATAGAGGATCGCCAGGGTATTTGGGACGCGGCCATCGGCGTAGCGGTACAGAGGTTTGGCGTTCATGGTTTTCTCCAGCACGGGCGGGCTTGCGGCCCGCCCGGCGTCGGCTTACTGGGCGAGCGCTTCGGTGAACTGGGCGTCGTAGGTCTGGCTGAAATCCGGGATGGTCGGGATCTGCCCGTTGTCCTTGAGCAGCTTGGCGATGATCGCGCCGCTGCCATGGAAGGAGTGGGTGTCATCACCCGGGGTGAAGCTCTTGCCCATCTCCGCAAGGGGAATGTTGTAGGCGCCGGCCATCTGCTCGACGGCTTCGTCGGCGCTGACGCCGAGCACCTCGCCGATGATCTTCGCCGACTCCTCGGGGTGCGCCTGCATGTAGGCCAGGCCGTCGAGATAGCCCTGGATCATTGCCTTGATGGCGGCGGGCTTCTTGGCGATCACCGCCTCGTCGAAGACCAGCACGTCGGTGATCAGCCCCGGTGCGTCCTTGGACGAATAGACCACCTTGAATTTGTCGCCGCCGCCCATGGAGAGGATCTGCGAGACGTTGGGCTCGTAGGTCACGCCGACCGGCAGGTTGCCCGAGGCCATGGCGCCGGGGATGCCTTCCGGAGTCATGTTCACGGCGTCGATGTCCCTGTCGCTCATGCCGTTCTGCTGCAGCGCGTAGGCCAGGAGGAAGTCGGAGGGCGACAGCGGGTTGAAGCCGACCTTCTTGCCCTTGAAGTCAGCGACCGACTGAACCGAGGCGTCGGCGACGATTGCGTCACCGCCGTTGGAGAAGTCGATGGGCATCACCACCCGGTGCTTCAAGCCCTTGGCGACCGAGGCGACTACCTGGTCGTAGGTGAGCATGCCGCCGTCCAGCGCGCGGCTGAGCATGGCGGTGGGGATCAGTGCCGGGTCGTTGAAGAACTGCAGCTCAACGTCCAGGCCATGGGGCTTGTACAGGTCGAGCTTGTCGGCGACGTAGAAGGGGCCATAGCCGGCCCAGACCACGGTGCCGATCTTCAGCTTCTCGGCGGCCTGGCTGGCCAGCGGTGAAAACAACGTCGCAACGGCCAGGCCGGCGGCGAGGAGGGTCTTGTTCAGCGAGCGCAGTGTGGACATGGCGTGATTTCCCTACACATTGGAATGACAGGCACGGGATGACATCGCGTCTCCCGGGCTTTTATCCCTCCGTGTAGTCCCGTCCCTGGGACCGGAGAACTCTCGGACCAGCGCCCACTCCCTGTGAGCCGGAACCCTAGTTCTCCTTGAAGTTGCTCCTGATTGTGCCAAGCGTCATGAGTGCCGGAGGCGACTCATCCCGTGCAAGGGGGATAGAGCAGGTTGCGTGCCAGATGCCGTGAAATGGTCGCCAGGCCACGTCTGGCGCTGCTTTGCCCGCGCTTTGAGCTTCCAAGCGAGGCAAGCCGCGTGCGCGAATGCAGGTCAGCGCAGAGGCTTCGCGCGCTGCAATGGTGCCGCGCAGACGGGTGGCGACGCGCAGTACCGGACGGAAAATCCTGAACGATGGGGATATGGCTCAGTCGGAACAAGTGAACCCACGCAAAAACGGGAGCACCGCAATGCTGAAATTTCTCGGAAGCACCGTCGGCATCATCTTTCTCATCGGCCTGATCGTCGTCTTCGGCCTGTTCGCGCTGATCTTCTGACCACTCCTCGAGCCCTGAGCCGCGGCCGTCCTTCGGCCGACTCGGGGTTGCGTATCCATCCAGACCACCGTTCGCGCTTTCATCCATGACCGCTTTTTCGTCGCCTGCCCTTGCATTGCTGCTTGCACTGTTGGCGCTGCTGTCTCCGCCGCCGGTCAGCGCTCAGGTCGATGACGGTCTGGCTACGGTGCGCCTGGACGGGCGCGCACTCTTTCGCATCGGCGCTACCGGCGAGCTGGAGGCGCGCCAGCGGGCCCGTCTGATCGAGCGGCAGCTGCTGGCCGTGCTGGAGGTTCCCGAAGGCATTGCCAAGGCGCGCATTGCCCCGGCGGGGGAAAACGGTGAGGCGCGGCAGATAAGCGTCGCCGGCCGCACCTTGATGCAGGTGTTCGAAGACGACGCACAGGCCAACGGTCAGACGCTGGATGCCCAGGCCCGGGAGTGGGCCTCGGTGCTGGAGACCGCACTGGTACAGGCCAGTACACGTCGCACCTCGGAGCGCGCGCGCTTCGTTACCGATGTGCGCGCCAGCGTCGATACCGCTTTCGCGCGGCTGGTAGAGGCGGCCGTCAGCATCGTGCCTCGGGCACTCGCTGCGCTGCTGGTCATCAGCGTATTCTGGGCCCTGGCGGCCGGCGTGCGTGGGCTGACCCGGATCATTTCCGAGCGGTTGGTGCGCGATCGTACGGTCGAGAACCTGATCAAGCAGGTCAGCTACTACACCGTCTGGTTGCTGGGCCTGATCGTCGCGGCCACCGCTTTCGGACTGGAGCCCAGCACGTTGGCAACTGGCCTCGGCCTGACCAGTCTGGCCCTCGGCTTTGCGCTGAAGGACATCCTCTCCAACTTCGTCAGCGGCCTTCTGATCCTCACGCTGCGGCCGTTCAAACTCGGCGACCAGATCGTCATCGGCGATACCGAGGGCACTGTCGAACGTATCGAACTGCGTGCCACCCAGATCCGTACCTACGATGGTCGCCGCGTGCTGGTACCCAATGCCGAGACCTTCACCTCGCGGGTGACCAACAACACCGCCGCTCCGGTGCGCCGGGCCAAGGTTTTGTGTCACCTGGGGTATGGGGTCGAGGTTGCGCAGGTGATGGCGCTGTTGAACGCAGCGGCCCAGGAAACCGAAGGGGTGATCGACACGCCGCCACCCCTCGTTGTGTTACTGGAACTGCGGGCTGATGGGCTGACCTTCCAACTCGACTTCTGGTGCGACTCGAGGCGGTCCGACTTCATGCAGACCGCCTCGCGGGTGCGCATCCGCGTCATCCGTGCCCTACGCGACGCCGGGGTGGACCTGCCGGACCCGGGCGCGAGTACCGTAAGGCTGCTGGACGAGCCGCCTGAACAGTCGTGATCACCAGAGGAGAAAGCTGCGTGGCACTGCTTCAGTTGCGGCTGGCCAGCCAGGCTTTCCAGCCACCAAAGCGCGTGATGTCTTCGGCGCCGTCGAGGCCGTAGGCATCGCAGATGAACCCGGTTTCCCAGCGCCCATCCGCCAGCTCCACCTTGCCCAGGCCCAGCGGCGCGGGGATGCCGGTGAGGAAGGAGCCCAGCTCGCTGCTGGGGATGTCCCAGACTTCCACGGCTATCGCCGCGCCACCCTCGGCGACGCGCACCATGCCCGGGCGCAACACCGGGCCGCCGGCCAGGGCGTAGAGTCTGTAATCCGGCGAGCTTTGAGTGGCTTCGAGCAGCCGACCGCCGCGCTGGCGCAGCTGCCAGTTCAGCGGTAGACCATCGAGGTGCGCACCGCAGACCACTACCTTCGCTCGGTCGTTGCGCGCCGGATTCTGCGGCGCGGGTTCGGTGATTGCGTTGCCACCCACCAGGGCCAGGCCGGTTCGGCGTTGCAGTGCATCGGCCAGGCTCAGCAGGTACTGGTCGGTGAACACACGGCCGAACAGCGTCACGCCCCAGGGCAGCTCGTTCTCCATAACGCCGGCAGGTACAGCCACGGCGGCGTAATCCAGCATGTTCATGAAGTTGGTGTAGTAGCCCAGCTCCGAATTGCGCTTGACCGGCTCGGCATGAAGTTCGGCGAGCGTCACCGGGCGCGGGTAGGCCGGGGTCAGTACGCAATCGACCTCGGCCATGATCCGGTCGCAGATGGCCTTGAGCTGCTGCAGGCGGTATTGCGCCTGGAACAGCTGCACGGCGGTGGTGCCCGGGGCCTTTTCCAGTACCGCCTTGATGACCGGCAGCACGGCGTCGGGCTGCTGCTCGATCAGCTCGCCGGCTACGCTGTAGCGCTCGGCCACCCAGGGACCTTCGTAGAGCAGGCGTGCAGCTTCAAGGAAGGGCGAGACGTCGATCTCCACCGGCTCGCCGCCGATGGCTTTAAGGTGTTCGATGGTGACGGCGAACAGCGCCGGGCTCTCCGGGCAGCCGAGAAACTCCAGGTCCTTCGGCACGCCGAAGCGGAAGGCCTTCACCTGGCCGAAGGCCGAGCCGTCGTTCCACAGCGGGTTGGCGCGGCTGTACTCGTCGCGCGGATCGAGCCTGGCGGTGAGCGCCAGCAGCTGGCTGGCTTCGGCCGCCGTGGCGGTGAAGAAGGTCACGCAGTCCAGCGTGCGGCAGGCCGGGACAACTCCGGCGGTGGAGATCAGCCCCTTGCTAGCCTTGAGGCCCACCAGGTTGTTCAGTGCCGCCGGCACGCGGCCGGAGCCGGCGGTATCGGTGCCCAGGGCGAAGCTTGTCAGCCCCAGCGCCACGGCCAGCGAGGAGCCAGCGCTGGAGCCGCCGGAGGGGTAGTCCGGGTGCACCGAGTTGCGGCATTCGCCATAGGGCGAGCGGGTGCCGTTGAGGCCGGTGGCGAACTGGTCGAGATTGGTCTTGCCCAGCGGCACCGCACCGAGGGCGATCAGCTGCTCGACGATCGTCGCGCTGGTTTCGGGCGTGTAGGCGAAGGCCGGGCAGGCGGCGGTGGTGGGGACGCCGGCCAGGTCGATGTTGTCCTTGATGGCGAAGGGGATGCCGTAGAGCGGCAGGTCTTTAACGGACTTTCCATCCAGTGCGGCCAGGTACGGCTCGAGCTCCTCGGCGCTGAGCAGGTGGATGAAGGCGTTGAACTCGCCGTTAAGCGCCGCGGCCCTGTCGCGCAGTCCAAGGATCAGCTGGCGCGGGTTGGTGGTGCCGGCTTCATAGGCAGTGCGCAGCGTGTCGAGGCGCAGGTCGAAAGTCGTGGTCATGTCGTTTCCCCGGGGTTCTGGCGATCCCCGCGTAGGGTGGGCCGGGCGGCGTACCGCTTTAGCCCTCCGTGCGGAGTTCGAGTGACTCATTGGTGGGCTGAAGCCCACCCTACGGTGTTGTGGCGTGGGGCCTGTCGGTCCCTGTTGCGATCACGCCTCCTCGATCACCACCACCCGCTGACCGGCGCGTACCGGCGAGCCTGGCTGGGCGCGGACTTCCTTGACCACGCCGGCGACCGGCGCGGTGAGCGGGATTTCCATCTTCATGCTCTCGAGGATCACCAGCACGTCGCCGGCCTCGACCCGCGAGCCCTCGGCCACCGACACCTGCCAGAGGTTGCCGGCGATGTGGCTCTCGATGCCGTGCTGGCCGGCGCCGAGCGGGGTGTCCTCGCCGAGGTCGGCGGCGACTTCCTCGCTCTCGAAGTGCGCCTGGCCCGATTCGATCCAGCGCTGGCGCTCGGCGTCGAAGGCGCCGCGCTGCTGGCGGCGGAAGGCGTCGATGCTGTCGGCCTCGGCGGCGAGGAAGTCCTGGTAGTCGGACAGGCGCAGCTCGGTGTGCTCGATCTTCAGCGGGTAGCGGCCCAGCGGGAAATCGCGGCGGATTTTCAGCAGTTCCTCGGCCGAGACCGGATAGAAGCGGATCTGGTCGAAGAAACGCAGCAACCACGGCTGGCCGCCGAACGCCTCGACCGCGCGGTAGCGGTTCCACATCTGCAGGGTGCGGCCGACGAACTGGTAGCCGCCCGGGCCTTCCATGCCGTAGATGCACATGTAGGCGCCGCCGATGCCCACCGAGTTCTCCGCGGTCCAGGTACGCGCCGGGTTGTACTTGGTGGTGACCAGGCGGTGGCGCGGGTCCAGCGGGGTGGCCACCGGCGCACCGAGGTAGACGTCGCCTAGGCCCATCACCAGGTAGCTGGCGTCGAACACGGTCTGAAACACCGCCTCGAGATTCGGCAGGTCGTTGATGCGGCGGATGAACTCCAGGTTGCTCGGGCACCAGGGCGCGTCCTTGCGCACCGTGGTCATGTACTTCTCGATGGCCAACTGGCAGGCCGGGTCGTCCCAGGACAGCGGCAGGTGGACGATGCGCGAGGGCACCTTCAAATCCTGCGCGGCGCACACGGCATCCCACAGGCCGGCGACGATCTCCAACAGATCTTCCAGCGCCAGGGTCTCGGGCTGGTAGTGCACCTGCAGGGAGCGGATGCCGGGGGTCAGGTCGATCACCCCATCGAGCTGCTTGGCTTCGAGGGCCTGCATCAGCGCATGGCCACGGAAGCGCAGCACCAGGTCCAGCTCCGGCGCGCCGATTTCCAGCAACAGGTGGGTGTCGCCGGAGAGGCGGGCGACCAGGCGGCTGTCCGCTTCACCGATATCCAGCACGATGGGCGACTGCAGCGCCACCGGCGTGGCGACCACTGCCGCCGGCGCGAGGCTGGCGCACTCGGCATCGGCGGTCTTGGCCAGCTGGCGTGCGGTCAGCACATCCACCGGGACGAAGCGCAGCTTGTCGCCGGCCTTTAGCTGGCCGAGCTGCCACAGATCCGCCTCGATGATGGTCACCGGGCAGACGAAGCCGCCCAGGCTCGGGCCGTCCGGGCCGAGGATCACCGGCATGTCGCCGGTGAAGTCCACCGCGCCGATGGCGTAGGGGTTGTCGTGGATGTTCGACGGATGCAGGCCGGCCTCGCCGCCGCTCTCGCGCACCCACTCGGGTTTCGGGCCGATCAGGCGCACGCCGGTGCGGCTGGAGTTGAAGTGCACTTCCCAGTCGGTGGCGAAGAAGCGCGCGATGTAGCCCTCGGTGAAGTATTCCGGCGCGCCGTGCGGGCCGTAGATCACGCGAATTTCGCGGACGGCGGGCAGATCGCAGCACAGCTCAGGGGCCAGCGAGGCGCCGGCCGACGAGTCGCTCAGCGGTGCCAGGTGCAGCACGTCGCCGGCGCGCAGGGCGCGGCCACCGTGGCCGCCGAACTGGCCGAGGGTGAAGGTGCTCTTGCTGCCCAGATACTCCGGTGCCTGCACCCCGCCGCGCACGGCCAGGTACGAGCGGGCACCGGCGCCGGCAATGGTGCCGATGGCCAGGGTGCTGCCGGCCGGGACGAACAGCGCGGTGTTCATCGGTTGCGGCGCATCGTCGAGCTTCACCGGGATCTCGGCACCGGTCAGCGCCACCACCGCATCGGTGTTGAAGCGCAGGATCGGCCCGCTCATGGTGATTTCCAGCCCGGCGGCGTCCTCGGGGTTGGCCAGCAGGGCGTTGCCCAGGCGCAGCGCGCGGCTGTCCATCGGGCCGGACGGCGGCACGCCCACCGCCCAGTAGCCGAGGCGGCCAGGGAAGTCCTGCACGGTGGTCTGGGTGCCGGCGCTGATCACCTCGAAGGTATCGGCCTTGTAGCTGAGGTCCTCCAGACAGCGGGTCCAGGGGTTGCCGCTGGCGAATGGGGTGAAGGCAAGAATCTGGCGCAGATAATCGCGGTTGGTTTCCACACCGTAGAGCAGGGTGTCGCCGAGGGCGGCGTCCAGCGCGACGCGGGCATCCTCGCGGCTCGGGGACCAGGTGATGACCTTGGCGATCATCGGGTCGAAGTATGGCGGGATTTCGCAGCCGGCCTCGACCCAGGTGTCGATACGCAGGGCTTTGCCGTCGGCTGCAGGGAAGCTCGCGGCGGTGAGCAAACCGGGGCTCGGCTGGAAATCCCGGCCCGGGTCTTCGGCGTAGACGCGTGCCTGGATCGCGTGGCCGCTGGGCTTGAGACCCTTCACCAGCTCGGCCAAAGGCGGCAGGTCGCCGGCGGCCAGCTCGATCATCCAGCGCACCAGATCGACGCCCCAGACCTGCTCGGTAACGCCATGCTCCACCTGCAGACGGGTGTTCACCTCGAGGAAGTAGAAGCGCTGGGCTTCGGCGTCGTAGACGAACTCCACGGTGCCGGCGCTGCGATAGCTGACCGCCTTGGCCAGGGTGATCGCCGCCTCGCACAGGGCCTCGGCCATGCCGGTCGGCAGGTTCGGCGCCGGGGTTTCCTCCAGCACCTTCTGGTTGCGCCGCTGTACCGAGCAGTCGCGCACGCCCAAGGCGATGACTTCGCCGGCGCCGTCGCCGAACACCTGCACCTCCAGGTGGCGGGCGCGTTCGATGTATTTCTCGATGAACACGCCCGAATCGCTGAAGTTGTTCTGCCCCAGACGCTTGACCGCGTCGAAGGCATCAGTGAGCTCCGCCGCCGAGCGGCACACGCGCATGCCGATACCGCCACCGCCAGCGGTGCTTTTGAGCATCACCGGGTAGCCGACCTGCTCGGCTGCGCCGAGGGCATCGGCGAGGCTGCCGAGCAGCTCGGTGCCCTCCAGCATCGGTACGCCGCGTTGTTTGGCCAAGGCGCGGGCGGTGTGCTTGAGGCCAAACACCCGCAGCTGTTCCGGCGTCGGGCCGACGAAGGCGATCCCGGCGGCCTCGCAGGCTTCGGCAAACGCCGCGTTCTCGGAGAGAAAACCGTAGCCGGGGTGGATGGATTTCGCGCCGGTTTCACGGGCGATGCGGAGAATCTTCTGCGCGTCCAGATAGGTCTGTGTGGCCGGGCCTTCGCCCAGGCTGTGGGCCTCGTCGGCCTGCTGCAGATGCAGGCTGGCGGCGTCGGCCTCGGAGTAGACGGCCACGCCGTTCACATTCAGGTTGCGCAGCGTACGCAGGATGCGGCAGGCAATGGCGCCGCGGTTGGCGATCAGCAGTTTGTCGAACATGGTCAGTAACCCTCGAAGGGCTGGCGGGCCGTCCCGCCTTTATTCATCAGTGCCACGGCCGTCCGTGGTTGGGGAGGGTTTCTTCGTTGCCGGCCGCTGGGGTCGCTGCCCGGCGCGTGCCTGCAGCAGCGGCAGCAGGTAGCGACGCAACAGCGGCATCAGTTCCACACCAACACCTCGGCCGGCGTCGGGTTCCAGCCGTTGCAGGGGTTGTTCAGCTGCGGGCAGTTGGAGATCAGCACGATCACGTCCTGCTCGGCCTTGAGCTCCACATACTTGCCTGGCGCGGAGATGCCGTCGGCGAAGGTCAGGCCGCCTTCGGGGGTCACCGGCACGTTCATGAAGAAGTTGATGTTGGCGCCAATGTCGCGCTTGGTCAGGCGACCGTCGTTGAGGCTCGCTCGCAGGAAGTTGTCACGGCAGCTGTGCATGTAGCGCTTGTCCAGCGCGTAGCGCACCACGTTGCTCTCCTGGGCGCAGGCCCCGCCGAGGGTGTCATGGCGGCCGCAGGTGTCGGCGGTGATGGTCAGAAGCGGATTGCCGAGGTTCGAATAGAGCACCGTGCCGGTGGTGAGGTAGACGCGGTTCTGCCGGCGCAGGGTGCGCTGCGGGTCGTAGCGCTCGCGCGGGTTTTTCGCGCTGAAGAACAGGGTGTCCACCGCCTGGTTGCCTTCGAGATCGAGCAGGCGCAGGGTCTGTCCGGCCTTGACTTCGAACAGGTACGGTTCGCCGGCCGGGATCACATGGCGGAAGGCGGCGGTTTCGGGGTGCAGGCTGCTTTCGGTAAGGCTCATCGCGGCCACCTCCTCAGATGTACAGGCGTTCGGTGTTGTGGAAGGCGCGGCCGTTCTCCGGGCGCGAGGTGCGGCAGAGCACGCTGATGCCGTCGCTCGCCACCTGCTGCCAGCTGAGCCGGACCGGCTTGGGCGCGTACACCGGGTTCGGGTCCATCGGGTGCTGCAGGGCGGTGAGGATCACCAGGGTGTCCATCGGCGCGTACAGCTCGACGTAGTCGCCGGCCTGGCTGTTGCCCGGCTGGAAGGCGAAGGCGCCGTCGGCGGTGACGTCCACCCGGCTGAACAGGTTGAGCACCATCAACAGGTCCTGCAGGTTGAGGTCCCACTTGCCCATCTCGACGAGCAGGTTGTCCACGCCGTTGCGAAAGAAGGCATTGCGCAGTTCCTGGTAACGCCCTTCGCCGTACTTCTCGGCGACTTCCTCGGCGTTGAGCACGCCGCCAAAGCTGTCGTGCCAGCCACAGGTGTCGGCGGTGATGGCGGCAAGCACGCGGCCCATGTCCGAGTACAGACAATGCCCGGCGGTGAGCTTGGCGGTGTGCTGGCCCTTGAGGGTATCCGGCAGGTTCAGCCGCTCGCTCTTCTCCTGGGCGTTGAGCAGCATCAGGCTGACGTTGGCGCCGCCTTCGAGATCGGTCAGACGCAGCAGTTGGCCCCGCTTGAGGATGAAGGAGGTGTGGCCGCCGCCAGGAATGGTTTCCTCATACAGCGTGGGGCGGATCGCGAGTGAAGCACTCATGTCAGGCTCCTTGATAGGCAGTGCGAAAAGAGTCGGCGAGGGCGGTCGGCAGGCCTGCGGACGCGCCGGGAGCATGGCGGCCCTCGTGCAACGGAATGTCGTAGGTCACCCGTGCGCCATAGGCACCCGGGGCGTGGGGATCGATGCGCGGTTTGTCGAAGACCAGGATGCGGCTGCCGAGGGTGAAGCCTTCCGAGAGGTCATGGGTGACCATGAACACCGTCAGCCGGGTTTCCCGCCACAGCTCCAGCAGCAGCTCATGCATGTCCTTGCGAATGCCGGGGTCGAGGGCGCCGAAGGGCTCGTCCAGTAACAGCACGCGGGGCTTCATCACCAGCGCCTGGGCGATGGCCAGTCGCTGTTGCATGCCGCCGGAGAGCTGTGCCGGGTACTTGTCCAGCGCATGGCCGAGGCCGACCTTGTGCAGCATCTGCGCAGCCTGCTCACGAGCATCGCGCTTGCGGCGTCCGAGCAGACGACCCAGCAGCGGGGCGCGCGGCAGTTCCAGGCCGAGGGCGACGTTGTCCAGCACCGTCAGGTGCGGAAATACCGAGTAGCGCTGAAAAACCACGCCGCGGCTGGCGTCCGGTTCGTCTGCCAATGGCTGGCCATCCAGCAGGATCTCGCCACGGCTGGGCGCCTCCTGGCCGAGCAGCAGCCGCAGGAAGGTCGACTTGCCACAACCGGATGCACCGACCAGGGTGCAGAACTCACCTTCAGCGATGTTCAGGTTCAGGCGCTCCAGCACGACTTGATCGCCGTACTGCTGCCAGACGTTTTTCACCTGAATGAAAGAACCGGGGTTGCTGCCTGCGCGAGCCACGGGCACCTCCGCGTTGTTTTCGCTCATGCCTTGGCTCCTTCGTACCAGGGGAACAGCAGCTGGGTCAGGCGCCGCAGCAGGTAATCCATGGCCCAGGCCAGCAGGGTGATCCAGGCGACATAGGGCAGGATCACGTCCATCGCCATGTAGCGACGCACGAGAAAGATGCGGTAGCCCAGCCCATCGGTGGAGGCGATGGCCTCGGCGGCGATGAGGAACAGCCAGGCCGAACCGAGCACCAGGCGCAAGCTGATCAGCAGGCGCGGCATCAGCTGCGGCAGGACCAGGCGCAGGATCAGGGTCCATGTGTTGGCGCCGAGAGTCTGCGCCTTGATCAGCAGTTCGCGGGGGATCTCGCGAGCACGCTGCTCCAGGTCGCGGGCGAGGATCGGGGTGATGCCGATGACGATCAGCATCACCTTGGACAGCTCGCCCAGTCCGAACACGATGAACAGGATCGGCAGGATCGCCAGCGGCGGCACCATCGACAGCACCGTGAGCAACGGCGAGAGCGGCGCGCTGAACAGTGGCAGGGTACCGGCAACGATACCCAGGCACAGGCCGGCCACTGCCGCAATGGCAAGACCGGTGCCGAGGCGCTTGAGGCTGGAGGCGGTGTCCTGCCAGAACAGGTAGTCGCCCGAGCGCTTGTCCGGGGTGAAGGCGAGGCGTTCGACAGCCGCGCTCATCTGGCCGAAGCTGGGCAGCAGCTTGTCGTTGGGATTGATCTCCAGGCGCTGGGTAGAGCTGGTCAGGTACAGCGCCAGCAACAGGGCGAAGGGCAGTACGGCCAGAGCAAGCCAGCCGCTGCGGCTCGGCGTTCGATTGATCAGGCGCATGGGCAGGTGCCCCACTGCGAGGCGGCCGCGGGGGCGGGTAGAGCGGCGAGTGGCAGAGCCGATACGAGCGGGCACATGGCAAACCCTCCAGTGTTTGGGGATGGCGCAGGAGCTGCGTGCGGATCACGCTGTTCTCCCGGGCTTTTATCCCGCCGTGTAACCTCACTGGAGGTCGCCAACTCTCGGACCAGCCACTCGCGAGCGAGTCGGAACCCTAGTCGGCTATTTCGAATTGTCGCAGCAGCTTCGCCTGCATGATCGACAAAGCAAGAGCGGTGCCAAGGCGCGATGGACAGGCGTCAGCGGCTTTTGCGCTGAACCAAGGCTGGCGAGGCGCCCCTTCATGGGGCATGAGACGGGGTGCTGCCTGTTTTTCGGGCAGGCCGCGCCGCGTTGTGGTGCGCGCGGCGCGGGGCGTACCTCAGAGTCTGAGCTGGCCGATAGCGCGACTGAGGTCGGTGGAGAGCGCGGCGAGTTCGGCGCTGGTGCTGGCGGAGCTGACGGTCTGCTCCACGGTGCGCTCGGTGACGTCGCGAATTCCGGTAACCGAGCGGTTGAGTTCCTCGGCGACCTGGCTCTGCTGCTCGGCGGCCACGGCGATCTGCGTGTTGCTTTCGCGCATCTGCGCCACGGCTTCGGCGATGGCTTCCAGGGCTTGGGCGGCCTCGTGTGCCTCACGCACGCAATCGTCGGCCTTGAGCGAGCTCTCCTGCATGAATTCCACGGCATCGCGGGTCATCGATTGCAGTCCGGTGATCATCTGGGTGATCTCGTCGGTGGAGTCCTGAACGCGTTTGGCCAGGTTGCGTACCTCGTCGGCCACCACGGCGAAACCGCGGCCCTGCTCACCGGCGCGGGCGGCTTCGATCGCCGCGTTGAGCGCCAGCAGGTTGGTCTGCTCGGCGATGCTGTGAATCACGCTGACCACACCGTTGATCTTCTGGCTGTCGGCAGCGAGCTGCTCGATCATCTCGCCGGTCTGCTGCACACCCTGGGACAGGCTGGAAATGGATTTCTCCACCCTCCCGACCACCCGATGGCCGTCGCCTGCAAGGCGATCGGCGTTCTGCGACAGGTCGCGGGTTTCGCGGGCATGTTCGGCAATCTGATGCACCGTCGCGCTCATCTCGTTGATCGCCGTGGCTGCCTGGTCGGTTTCGCCTTGCTGGCCACGCATACCGCTATGCACATCGTTCATGCTCGAGGCCAGCCGGCTGGCGCCCTGATCCAGGCGCGCGGCGGCCTGGGCGACGGTGCTGACGACGCGCTGATAGCCGCCCTGCATCGCATTGAATGCGCCGGCCATCTGACCGACTTCGTCACGGCTGTCCAGCGGCACGCGGGCCTGCAGGTCGCCGCTGCGCTCGACGTGCAGCATGACGTCCTTGAGCGTGTTCAGGTGGCTGAGCAGGAAACGGATCAGCAGCTGCGAGGCGGCGAGCAGACCGAGCATCAGCACGGCGACGGCGGCGGCATAGCTGAAAAAATGTTGCCCCAGCACCTGGATCACGCTGGGAGCGCGAGCCATAACCGCGAGCTTCTGACCGTCGGGCCGGGACAGCATTTCCACACCGATCAGCGGATGGTTGGAAAACAGGCGGTCGTGGTCCAGTGCTGTCCAGCCGGAGTCGGCCAGTGACTGACGTCCGATCACGGCGCGCTGCCCCGCGGGATAGAGGGTCAGATCAGCGGCCTGCGGCAATGCCGCGTCATTCGGCCAGGCTGCCAGCACGCTTGCGCGCGCCTGGGCGGCACTGCGGGCATCGGCACTGCGTGCGCTCTGCTCCAACTGCACGGCGTAAAGCACCAGCAACAGGGCGATGACGAAGCTCACCATGTTGAGCGCCCAGAACTTGTACTTGAGCGACAGATCGCGAATCCAAACGGCCATGGCTGCTCTTCTTCTATTTGAGGGTTCCCGGAGCGCGGCTTGGCGCTTTCGGCACGACGGGATAATTAACGGCCGCCGGGCGCGGAGCTTGAGTGCAATCTGTGAATCAATCGATGTCCGGCAGGCCGAAGAACTGGCGCGCCGTCAGGGTGGTATGAGCGGCCAGCTGAGCTTCGCTTTCGCCACGATGGCGGGCCACCTCGCGCAGCACTTCCGGCAGGTATGCCGGTTCGTTATGTCCGCTTTTCGGCTTTGGTCGCAGGCTGCGAGGCAGCAGGTAGGGGGCGTCGCTTTCCAGCATCAGCCGGTCCGCACGGATGTCCCGCACCAGAGGATGCATATGGGTGCCTCGCCGCTCATCGCAGATCCAGCCGGTGATACCGATGTGCAGATCGAGGTCGAGATAGGCATACAGCGCCCGCTTGTCGCCGGTGAAGCAATGCACGACCGCTGCACTCAGCCGATCACGGAATGGTTTCAGGATCGCTACCAGTCGTTCGCTGGCGTCCCGTTCGTGGAGGAACACCGGCATTGCGCTTTCCACTGCGAGTTCCAGCTGCTCTTCCAGGGCGCGTTCCTGTTGCGGTCGGGGCGAGAAGTCGCGGTTGAAGTCCAGCCCGCACTCACCGACGGCACGCACCTCGGGCTCGGCCAGAAGAGCGCGCAGCTGGCTGGCGCTGTCTCCGGTCCACTGGCTGGCGTCATGCGGGTGCACGCCGGCGGTGCTGAACAGGTGCTGGCGGGATTCGTCGAGTTCACGGCACAAGGTCAGGGCGGCTTCGCTTTCCGCGAGGCTCGTGCCAGTCAGCATCATCTGGGTCACACCGGCGGCTCTGGCGCGCTCCACCACCGCGGAGGGGGCGGAGGCGAACGAGCGGTGAGTCAGGTTGACGCCGATATCCACGAGTTGCATGAGAACCTCTAAAACTTAAATGTTATTTAAATCATATAGATAGGAAATATAGCTAAACCAGTTTTTCAGGCGAAACTGGCGCATTCGTTCGAGCTGTGCGAATCTTTGCCACCTTTTGCGGGCAGGGAGCACCGCATCAGCGTTCTTCGTGTCCCAAACCGGTACATCTTCGATGTCACGATTGCTGCCACTTCTGCTCTGTCTGTTGCTGGGTTCGCTGCCGCTCACGGCAAGCGCCCGCATGGCCGGACCGGAGGCCTGGCAATCGAGCGACAAGGTACGTGATCTCGCCGAAATCCGCCGCAGCGGCGTGTTGCGGGTGCTGGTCAACCAGAGCCGCAACAGCTCCGGTGAGGTCAAGGGCGAAGCGATCGGCGTGGAATATGCCCGCTTGCGTGCCTTCGAGCAGTATCTGAACCGCAACGCCGCGCCCGGGCGGGCCATTACCCTCAAGATCGTTCCCAAGGCCAAGGACCAGCTGCTCGGCGCGCTGCAGCGCGGCGAAGGGGATCTGGTTGCACCCGGGGAGCTGCTTCCACTGACCGGCATGAAGGGCATCAGCCGCAGCCGACCGGTGGTCAGCGACGTTGCCCTGGTGCTGGTCAGCCGCCAGGGTGGGCCGCGCTACCAGCGCCTCGAACAGCTCTCCGGGCGCAGCCTGGCGCTGCCGCCGGGCAGCGCGGCCGGGCCTGCACTGGCGCAGCTGAACAAGCAGCTGATGGAGCGCAAGCTGGCCCCCATTGTCGCCGAGTGGGTCGACCCGACGCTGGCGGTGGAGGATGTGCTGGAGATGGTGCAGGCCGGGGTCTACCCGGCGACAGTCGTCGAGCAGACCATCGCCCAGCGCTGGGCCAAGGTGATGCCGAAGCTGCGCATCGAGCAGCACCTGAGTCTTGGCGAGAAGACCAGCATGCACTGGTTCGTGCGCAAGGAGGCCAGCATGCTCCGGGCCAGTGCCGATCGGTTCCTGAAGGACTATGACCTTCCCGACAATCAGGATGCAGCCTTCGAACGGGTCTACCGGCGACTGTACAAGGTGCAGTATCCGCTGGATCGGGTTGGCCGCCAGCGCCTGGAAAAGGTCCGCCCGACCCTGCAGCGCTACGCCGAGCAGATCGAGCTGGACTGGCTGAATCTGGCCGCGCTGGCGTTCAAGGAGTCGACGCTCAACCCCGCCGCACGAGGCGCAGGCGGTGCCACCGGCCTGATGCAGGTGACGCCGGCGACCGCGCGCGCAATGGGCGTGAGCAACGTCCAGCAGCTGGACAACAATGTGCAGGCCAGCGCCAGGTACCTGGCCAATATCCGTCGCAACCATTTCGCCAGCCCGCGGTTGAACGAGCGCGAGCGCATGGCGTTCATCCTCGCTGCCTACAACCTGGGGCCGCAGCGCGTGCAGAGCATGCGCGCCGAAGCCAGGCGGCGCGGCCTCAACCCGGACCAGTGGTTCTTCCAGGTCGAGCGCATCGCCATGGAAACGGTCGGCATGGGAGTCGTGGCCTACGTCAACAGCGTCAACAAGTACTACCTGGCCTACCGGCGCGAACGCTATCTGCTGGAGGCGGACCGCAAGACCGCCGCCAACTGACCCGCTCAGCGAGTCCGATCCTCCTGCACAACCGCGAGCAGACGCAGGCGCTCACTGTCGCTGAAGCGCTGTGCTTCAAGCCGTTCGACGGCGGCACGGCGTTCGACCTCATCCAGCCCGCGGGCGGTTTCGATACGGGTACGCTCCTGCTGGTAGCTGGCGACGCGCTGCTGCCACTGCCGCCGTTGCAGATCCAGTGCCTCCAACCGATCCGCTGCCTCGCTGCCGACCAGCTGTTGGCGCAGCTGCCGCAGCTGCTGTGGACCCGCTCCGTTCGCCAGCAGGGCGGTGGTCTGCTCACGCAGTTCGGTCTGCAGCTGGGGCATCAGCAGGTCCTGCAGTTCAGCGGGCAGCCCGGCTCGCAGCTGGTCGATGGCGCGACCCTTGGCATCGCTGTCCAGCGCGGGATCGAAGCGAATGGCCAACCGCTCCAGACTGAAATGGTCATAGGCTTCTTCCAGGCCGAAGAACGCCTGGTGAGTCGCCGGATCGAGCGCGTGCGCGCGCAGCGCTCGTACGGCGCTCAACCGGTCCCGCATCGAGGCGAGGTCCGCAACCCGAGGATGCTGCGCTTCGAAATCAACGAGTTGGCGCTTGTAGTTGAGATATTGGTTGAGCACGGCAAGTGCCTGCGCCTGGGCAGGCTCCGGCAATTGCGCAGCGATATGGCGCCGCAGGCGCTCGATGCTCTGTTTGAGCGGCTCCTCGCCAATGGCGCTGAGGAAGTAGTCGAACAGCTGACGCAGCTCTGGACCGATGATCAGGTTGCCGGCGGCGTCCAGCTGGAACTGGCCGTCGACCTCGGTGCCCTTGAAGGAGGCGGGCAGCTTCGCCATGACCTGCGGTGCTGCGCCGGTCGCTGTGCGCTGCGCAGCGCGTGGGGGAGTCTGGTTGGCTGCAGGGGACGAGGCGGGCGCTTCGTCCATCGGCACCTCTGTGGATGCAGGCCGGGTGAGGAAGATGCCCAGACCCAGCGCGATGGCCAGCGGCAACAGAAGGATGGTTCTGCTCATGGTGTTGCCTTGCAGTGGCGGCCGGGATCGGCGATCCCGGCCTGGTTCATGAGACGGTTCAAAGACCCGCGTTCTTCAATCGGTTGGCGTGCTGGCGGTAGACGCTGACCGGGTCGGTCTCGAACAGGCTGGTCAGCCCCATGAACTGGTTGACCTCGTCCAGATGGTTCATGCGGTAGTTGTCGCGGATCACCATCCCCAGGTGCGAACTGCAGCGCCCCACCAGCCCGTCGTTAGGACCGCTGAAGGCCAGCGAGCCGGCGCCCATCATGGCGTCGCTCACGTCCAGTGGATTGGTCAGTGGGCTGGTGCCGCTCCAGGAGTAGTAGCGCACGCCGTTGACCTTGTAGGCGCCTTCGCCGCACGCGGTGGTCGGTATGCCTTGAGGGAACTTGGCATTGAAGCGGGCCGCGCCCTCGCTGTTGAGCGATTCCAGCGAACCCAGGGAGTTCTGCGGAGCGGTGCTGGAACTGCCGGAGACGAAGTTGATGAACGCGCCCATGGCGTTCACCAAGCCGGCAATTATGGCCTCACCGGATGAACCCTCGGGAACCTTGCGGATCAGGTCGGCGACGTCCGAGCCCTTGTGTGGCGCGCCGACGCTGGTGACCGAGGCGATCAGGTCCGGCCGCACGCCTGCCACGTAACGGATGGTCGGTCCGCCGTGGCTGTGGCCGATCAGGTTGACCTTCGGCTTGCCGCTGATGGCGACGATTTCCTCGACCTGGGCCAGCAGTTCCTCGCCACGCAGTTCGGAAGTGTTGAGTTGGCTGACTTCGGTGATGTAGACCTGCGCGCCGTCACGGCGCAAAGCGCTGGGGATGCCGTACCAGTAGTCGATGCCCAATAGGCTGTCGAAGCCAAGCATGCCGTGGGTGAGGACGATTGGGTACTTCGTGGCGGTATAGCCGCTGCCGGTGGCAGCGAATGCCTGACCGGAAAGCGCGAGGGCGCTTCCGAGACAGAGGGCGAGCAAGGTTTTGTTCTTGTTCATGGACGCACTCTTCGATTGTGAATCGGGCTTTCGGGGCAGTCCCTTGCCGTTCACCGCGCGTGGCGCGTACTGCGCCCTTGCCAGCGCAGCAATCGTGCCAGAGCCGACCCACTCGGCAGCGTCCGCTCTACCTGGCGGATCGCAGCGATGCGGGTAGCGTTGCGCTACCAGGCGGGTTGGGCGTGCCTGTTACGAAGCGAAACGCCAGAGTGGGTGATTAGGTGATGATCTGGCTTTTTCGCAGAATATGCGCGTTTAAAGCCTGCATGATAGACGATTATCGTGACTAAATGTTCTGTATCTGACTGTCTGGTCATGGGTAATCGATGGCGACGACGTACCAGAGCTTTGTCCCGGTCGGCGTCTGCACCTGCACCTCGGCGTCCAGCGCCTTGCCAACCAGTGCGCGGGCGAGGGGTGAATCGATGCTGATCATGCCCTGGCGCAGGTCCAGCTCATCGGGACCGACAATGCGGTAGCGCGCCTGCTCACCGTCTTCATCCTCGAGCGTCACCCAGGCACCGAAGTACACCTTGTTGGGGTCGCTGGGTCGTTCGCTGACGACTTTCAGCTTTTCCAGACGCTTGGTCAGAAAGCGAACACGGCTGTCGATCTCGCGCAGCATCTTCTTGCCGTAGGTGTACTCGGCGTTTTCCGAACGGTCGCCCTGGGCGGCGGCTTCGCTGACCGACTGGGTAACCTGTGGTCGCCTGACATGCCACAGTTCGTGCAATTCGGCACGTAAGCGGGCCTCGCCTTCGGGCGTGATCAGCGGCGTACCGGCCGGGCGGGGTGGGCGATAACGGCTCATTGAATTCCGACCTCGCTGCAAAAGCGCCGATTGTAGCGCTTCAGTTCTCGCGCAGTACGCTCAACGGGCTCGCGTTGAGGGCGCGACGCGTGCCGATCAGCCCGGCGCTGCCGACCAGCAGCGCGCCGATCAGCGGCAATATCAACAGCCAGGGATGCGGCTGCCAGCGCAGGTCGAACGCATAGTGATAGAGCAGGGCGCTCACCAGTTCGCAGCCCAGCGCGGCGAGCAGGCCGCTGGCAGCACCGAGCAGGCCGAACTCGGCCCGGCGCGCGCTCAGCAGCAGACGCCGTTCGGCCCCTAGCGCGCGTAGCAGCGCACCCTGGCGGATGCGTTCGTCCAGTGTCGCTTGCAGACCGGCGAAGAGCACGGCCAGGCCAGCCGCCAGCACGAATAGCAGTACGTACTCCACCGCCAGCGAGACCTGCGCAAGGATGCTGCGCAGCTGGGCCAGCAGCGCCTCCACCTGAAGCAGCGTCACCGACGGGAAAGCCCGCGCCAGCTCCACCAGTTCGCGCTCGTTGCCTGGTGGCAGGTGAAAGCTGGTCATGTAGGTGGCCGGCATGCCCTGCAGGGTGTCGGGCTCGAAGATCATGTAGAAGTTGGGCTGGAAGCTGTCCCAGTTGACCTCGCGCAGGCTGGTGACGCGAGCGTCACGCGTCAGCCCGCCTATGGTGAAACTCAGCTGGTCGCCCAGCTTCAGCTGCAGGCTTTCGGCCAGTTCGGCCTCGACGGACACGCCTGGCAGCTCCGCCTCGGCCCGCTCATGCCACCACTGGCCAGCCACCAGATGATTGTCCTTGGGCAGGTCGGCCGACCAGGTCAGGCTGAGATCGCGACGAATCGCGCGTTCGCCCTGGGACTCCTTGCTGACCAGCTGGCGGACCGGCTCGCCATTGATCGCCACCAGTCGACCCGGCACTACCGGATACAGCGGTGCGGCATGGCTGGATAGTGCGTCGATTCGCTCGGCGAAGGCATCCTTTTCTGCAGGCAAGACGTTGAGTACGAAATGGTTGGGTGCGTCGTCCGGCAACTGGTCCTGCCAGGTGTCGAGCAGCTCGCCGCGCAACAGGGCGATCAGTGCCATGGCCAACAGGATCAGGCCGAAGGCAAGCGCCTGTCCCGCCGCTGCAAGCGGATGCCGCAGCAGCTGACCCAGACCCAGCCGCCAGCTCAGCGAAGCGCCGGCAAGCAGGCGACGCATACCCTTCAGGCCGAGCAGCAACAGGCCTCCCAGCACCAGCGTGGCAAACAGGCCGCCGCCCAGCAGAGCCAGGGTGATCTTCAGGTCCAGGCTCAGCCGCCACATGATCAGGCCGAGGGCCAGGATCGCCGTGCCGTACACCAGCCAGGCGCTGGGTGGCACCGGCAACAGGTCGCGGCGCAGTACCCGCAATGGCGGTACGCGACCCAGCCCCGCCAATGGCGGAAGGGCAAAGCCCGCCAGCGCCACCAGACCCGTGGCCACACCGGCTGCGGCGGGCCAGATGCCGCCGGGGGGAATCTCCTGCGCCAGCAGATCGCGCAGGAGGTAGAACAGCCCGTGCTGTGCGGTCCAGCCGAGCAGGGCGCCGACAAGGCTGGCCAGCAGGCCAAGCATGCCCAGTTGCAAGGTATAGAGCAGCAGCGCGTCATGGCGGGAAAGGCCCAGACAGCGGAGCAGCGCACTGGCATCGAAGCGGCGGGTGGCGAAGCGGGCAGCCGACAGCGCGACGGCAACGCCCGCCAACAGAATCGCAGCCAGGCTCGCAAGGTTCAGATAGCGTTCCGCACGACCCAGTGCGCCCCCTATCTGCCGGTTGCTGTCGCCGGCGGTTTCGATGCGTTGATGGGCTTGCAGACCGGGCTGCAGTGCCTGCTGGTAAGCCGCCAGTGCGGCGCTTTCGCCGCGCCACAGCTCCCGGTAGCGCACTCGGCTGCCAGGCTGGACGACACCGGTCGCGGCAAGATCGTCCAGGTGCATCAGCACGCGTGGCGTCAGGCTGTAGAAATCACCGACCCGATCGGGCTCGTAGGTCAACACGCGGGTCAGGCGCAGCAGCTTGTTGCCGACTTCGATGTCGTCACCGATTGCCAGGTCCAGGGCGGCGAACAGCCTGGCCTCGGCCCAGGCTTCACCCGGGGCCGGACCGGCGCCAGCTTCTTCGGCGCCGTAGGGCTGCGCCGCACTGCGCAAGGTGCCGCGCAGGGGATAGCTGCTGCTGGCCGCTTTGACACTGGCGAGCTGCAAGTCCTGGTCGGTGGCGATGACACTGGAGAATTCGACCACCTGGGCATGTTCCAGCCCCTGTGCCTTGCCGGCGTCGATCTGTTGCGCCGAGGCGGGTGCGCTGCCGCCCAGCACCAGGTCGGCGCCAAGAAACTCGCTGGCCCGCAGCAGCATGGCGTCGTTCAGGCGTGCACCGAAATAGCCGATGGCGGTACTGGCGGCGACGGCGATCAACAGGGCGAAAAACAGCACGCGCAACTCGCCGGCGCGCGCGTCGCGCAGCAACTGCCGGTAAGCCAGAGCGAACAGGCGCGCCTTGGGCAGGCCCATCATTCGCTCGTCTCGCTGGCGATCTGGCGCCCGCCCTCGAGGCGAAGCACGCGATGGCAGCGCTTGGCCAGGCGCTCGTCGTGGGTGACCAGCACCAAGGTCGTGCCGCGCTCGCGGTTAAGCTCGAACAACAGTTCGGTGATATGCGCGCCAGTATGGGTGTCGAGGTTGCCGGTGGGTTCGTCGGCAAACAGCACCTCGGGCTCGGCGGCGAAGGCGCGGGCCAGTGCGACGCGTTGCTGCTCGCCACCGGATAGCTGGCGGGGATAATGCTGCAGGCGCTCGCCCAGGCCGACGCGAGAGAGCAGCTCGGTGGCGCGCTCGCGAGCATCGCGGCGCCCGTCCAGTTCCAGCGGCAACATGACGTTCTCCAGAGCATTGAGGCTGTCGAGCAGCTGGAACGATTGAAAGACGAAACCGACGTGTTCGGCACGCACCCGCGCCCGCTGGTCTTCGTCGAGCGCCGCCAGCGCATGGCCGGCCAGATGAACTTCGCCCGAACTCGGCAGATCGAGCCCGGCCAGCAGGCCGAGCAATGTCGACTTGCCCGACCCTGAGGTGCCGACGATGGCCAGGCTGTCGCCCTTGCCCAGCTGCAATGAGAGGTCGGCCAGGATGCTCAGCTCGCCTTCCGCGCTGGGTACCACTTTGTTAAGGTTCCGGGCGTCGAGAATGTTGCCGCTCATGAGGGAATCCGATGCGAAGATGGCTGAAATGCGGGGCCCTGGCGCTGCTGTGCTGGGCTCAGGGAGCCCTGGCCGGAACCGTACTGGTGGTCGGCGATAGTATCAGCGCCGCTTTCGGGCTGGAAACCAGCCAGGGCTGGGTGCATCTGCTGCAGGAACGCCTCGTCGAGGGCGATGAATCCTGGCGTGTGGTGAACGCCTCTATCAGTGGCGACACCACGGCTGGCGGGCTCGCCAGGCTGGATCCGCTGCTCGAGGCGCACACCCCTGCGGTGGTCATTCTCGAGCTGGGCGGCAATGACGGATTGCGTGGGCAGTCGCCTGTGCAATTGAAACAGAATCTTGCCGAGATGATCGATCGCAGCCGCGAAGCGGGTGCCGAGGTTCTGTTGCTCGGGATGCGCATGCCGCCTAATTTGGGGCAGCGCTACACCCGCGCATTTGCCGATGCATTCGACTCGCTTGCAGCGGAGAAAAGCGTTGCTTACGTGCCGTTCCTGCTGGATGGCGTCGGCGGCGTCAGCGGCATGATGCAGGCCGATGGCATTCACCCGACGGCCGAGGCGCAGAGTCAGCTGCTGGAGACGGTCTGGCCGGCACTCGAGCCCTTGCTTTGATGCGTGGGCGCAGCTACTGTCGCGCCCTCGATTGGAGCCTCAGATGTCGCGCTCAGCCAGGACCCTTTACGCTTATCGACTCATCGTGCCGGACGAGCAGTACGACATGTTCGCCTGCCGCGAGAATCGACTGCACCTGGCGTTGCGGCAGCTGGAACTGAACGGCAATGCCGACCGCACCCTGTGTGGCGGTTTGCTGCCGGCTCAGCCGCGCTGGAGGGAGCTCGAGCGGGCTGCGCTGAAGGATCGGCAGCTGTGTCCCAACTGCCGCCAGTTGCTGGAGGCGCGACGCAAAGGCCTTCCGTCCGCCACGGCTGCCTGGTAGGTCACTGTTTCCGCGGCTTCAAGTACAATCGTCGTCATTTTCCTAAGCCACATTTTCCAAGGATTCTCCGAATGCTCTCGCGCGCGTCCGCTGTCGCCTCCTGTCTGTTATTCGCTGTGCTGTTATCGGCAGGCACGTGCGCCGCACTTGAGCTGCCATTGCCGCCCGAGGGTGACGATGTCGTCGGTCAGATTCAGGTCATCAAAGCGAAGTACGAAGATACCTTCGCGGCGATCGGTGAAAGCCACGATCTCGGTTATCTCGAGCTGGTCGCGGCGAACCCGGGGGTCGATCCGTGGTTGCCGGGAGAGGGGACGGACATCATTCTCCCGACCCGCTTCATCCTGCCACCGGGACCTCGCCAGGGTATCGTGATAAACATCGCCGAGTACCGCCTGTACTACTACCCGGAAGGCCAGAACGTGGTGCACACGTTCCCGCTGGGTATCGGCCGTGAAGGATGGGGGTCGCCTGTTGGCAATACGCGCATTTCGGCGATGACCAGCAATCCGGCCTGGTATCCGCCGCAGTCGATTCGTGAGGAGCACGCCGCCGATGGCGATCCGCTGCCTACCGTCGTGCCGCCAGGTCCGGACAACCCCCTCGGCCCTTACAAGATGAGCCTGGCCCTGCCGGGCTACCTCATCCACGGCTCGAACAAGAAGTTCGGCATTGGCATGCGCGTCAGCCATGGATGCTTCCGCATGCTCAATCACAACGTGCTTGAGCTGGCAAAGATGGTCAAGGTCGGCACGCCGGTACGCATTATCGACGAGCCTTACAAGTTCGGTGTCAGCGATGGCAAGGTCTATCTTGAAGCGCATGCCCCGCTGGAAGAGAACGAGGAAAAGTCGCTGACCCTGATGGATAAGCACGCCATCGTCATCAATACCTTGCTCAAGCGTGACGAAGCGGCCGGCAATCTGCACCTGGACTGGGAGATGGTGCGTGAAATCATCGCAGGCGAAGACGGTCTGCCTATCCAGATCGCCGAGCAGCGCAACGAGGTTGAGGTGGCCGCTCAGAACGATCAGCTGTTCTGAGGCTCTATCTGGAGGCAAAAAAAAAGCCGACCTGCAAAGGTCGGCTTTTTCATTTCGTGAAGCTTACTTGCGGCTGGCGCGTTCCAGCATACGCAGAGCACGCTCGTTGGCTTCGTCAGCAGTCTGCTGAGCCTTCTGAGCGGCGGCCAGAGCTTCGTCGGCCTTGCTGTACGCTTCGTCAGCGCGAGCCTGGGCGCGGGCAGCGGCGTCTTCGGTCGCGGTCAGGCGAGCTTCGCTTTCTTTGGTCATGCTGTTGCTGCAACCGGTAGCCAGAACTGCGGCCAGAGCCAGAGCAGAGAATTTCAGAACGTTGTTCATCTTGTTCCCCTTAAGGTGGAAATCCATAAAGCAACTTCCGTTATGGAAAGTTTGCGCGCACATACTACCTATAACTTAGCTTAAGTAAACTGAGCCGACAGCGGCGCCGAGGGTTTTTTTTCAATCGGCCGTTGCTTTGATGCTTGGCGAGGCAAGTTGGATAAAAAACAGCCAACGCCTGGCTCGTTCACTTGGAGCTTCTAGTTGCATGATCCGTTCGTTGAAAGAAAGTTCCGCTATTACACCGAACAAATAATGATCAATCGGAGGCTGGCCGAATTGAACGGAAACAGGTAGAAAAGACAGCCTATGCAAGTTGTAGGCGGATGCAGTGACGTGCGCCCCAGCTAATCGGAGAACAAGAAGACAGGGCAACCTGCTGAGGAGACGAGATGAGCGATACGGTGCGCGTTCGCCACGACCAGGCTGGCCATCGCTTCGAGGCTGAGATCGATGGTGACTGTGCTTACCTGGCATATGTCGATCTAGGCAAGCAGACATTAGACATGTATCGCACCTACGTGCCCGACGCCCTGCGCGGCAAGGGCATCGCGGCGATTCTGGTGCAGCATGCGCTCGAGTATGCCGAGCGCGAGGGCTATCAGGTGATCCCGTCGTGCTCTTACGTCGAGCGTTATATCGAGCGCCATCGCCCGAACGTGGGTAGTCGCTGAGTTGAATGAAAAAACGCCGGAGACCGGCGTTTTTCGTTTCAGCTGCGCTGCCGTTTGGGCAGCACGTCCTTGAGCTTGTTGTGCATGCTCATGACTGCCTTCTCGGTTGTATCCCAGTCGATGCAGGCGTCGGTAATGGAGACGCCGTACTTGAGGTCGCACAGGTCCTTCGGGATCGCCTGATTGCCCCAGTTCAAGTGGCTTTCGACCATCAGGCCAACGATCGAGCTGTTGCCTTCCAGAATCTGGTTGGCAACGTTCTCCATGACCAGCGGCTGCAGCGCGGGATCCTTGTTGGAGTTCGCATGGCTGCAGTCGATCATGATGTTCGGCCGAATGCCGGCCTTGTTCAGCTCCTGTTCGCACAGCGCAACACTGACCGAGTCGTAGTTGGGCTTGCCATTGCCGCCGCGCAGCACCACGTGGCCGTAGTTGTTGCCCTTGGTGGTGACGATGGAGACACCGCCAGACTGGTTGATGCCAAGGAAACGATGGGGGCTGGAAACCGACTGCAGTGCGTTGATGGCGACAGTCAGGCTGCCGTCGGTGCCGTTCTTGAAGCCGACCGCAGAGGACAGCCCGGACGCCATCTCGCGGTGCGTCTGTGATTCGGTGGTGCGTGCGCCGATGGCCGACCAGCTGATCAGGTCCTGCAGGTACTGTGGAGAGATCGGGTCGAGCGCCTCGGTGGCGGTCGGCAGGCCCATTTCCGCCAGATCGAGCAGCAGCTTGCGGCCGATGTGCAGGCCATCCTGGATCTTGAATGAATCATCCATGTAGGGATCGTTGATCAGGCCTTTCCAGCCGACCGTGGTGCGTGGCTTCTCGAAATACACGCGCATGATGAGGAACAGGCTGTCGGAGACCTTTTCCGCCAGTACCTTTAGGCGCTCGGCGTACT
>Ga0207848_100255_pt1 | contig 29293 bp, 22 predicted proteins | sample TtaePargueraPR_10_FD_187737 | JGI IMG/M metagenome (GOLD analysis project Ga0207848, IMG submission 187737) | Aerobic enrichment media microbial communities from Bioluminiscent Bay, La Parguera, Puerto Rico - Tt and M2 (3) (SPAdes) | ecosystem: Environmental > Aquatic > Marine > Unclassified ... | reverse complement strand
TCGCGTGGCGTGACCAGCACCAGCCGATCCTCGCGGTAGGGAAACACCTGCAGGTCCTCGGCCGGCATGTGCCCGGCGAAGATGCCGATATCGGTCAGCCCCTCGCGCAGGGCGCGCAGGGTGTCACTGCTGACGCGCTCCTCCAGGTCGATCTTCACTTCCGGGTGCTGGCGAGCGAAGGCGCTCAGGTCTTCGGGCAGGAACTCGATCACCGCCGAGGTGTTGGCGTGGATGCGCACATGGCCCTTCACGCCCTGGCTGAACTCGCTGAGGTCAGCGTCCAGCTGCTGCAGGTTGTCCAGCAGGTTGCGCGCGTGGTGCAGCAACGCGTGGCCGGCCGGCGTCAGCTCGACGCCCTTGGGCTGGCGATAGAGCAGGCTGACGTCGAGTTGCCCTTCCAGATCGCTGACGCGCTTGCTCACGGCTGCCAGCGCCAGATGCTCGCGCTCGGCGGCGCGGGTCAGGCTACGGGTCTCGGCGATGGCGACGAACAGCCGAAGGGTGACGAAATCGATGCGGCGCATGGGCAAGCTTCCGTATTCGCGGGTGACGAAGCATGCACCTATTCCCGCCGCTATTCCACGGCCCCACGTCTCATGGCTTCGTGGAGCGCGAAGCCATGCTTGGCCAACGACCAATTGTCCGCTGCCGATGTGTCGGTCATGCTCGGCACCATGAATCAACCGGCACAGGTGTCGTGATGAGCGAACAGACAGACAAGAACCTGCCGCTGCAGGGCCTCAAGGTGATCGAGATGGGCCAACTGATCGCCGGCCCTTTTGCCAGCAAGCTGCTCGGCGAATTCGGCGCCGACGTGATCAAGATCGAACCGCCCAGGGTCGGCGACCCGTTGCGCAAGTGGCGCAAGCTCAAGGACGGCACCTCGCTCTGGTGGCATGTGCAGTCGCGCAACAAGCGCTCGGTGACGCTGGATCTCAAGGCCGCGGAAGGCCAGCAAATCGTCCGCCAGCTGGTGGCCGAAGCCGACATCCTGGTGGAGAACTTCCGCCCCGGCACGCTGGAAGAATGGGGTCTGGGCTGGGATGAGCTGTCGAAGCTGAACCCCCGGCTGATCATGCTGCGCATTTCCGGCTACGGCCAGACCGGCCCCTATCGCGACCTGCCTGGCTTCGGCGTGATCGGCGAAGCCATGGGCGGTCTGCGCCACCTGTCCGGCTATCCGGGCCAGCCGCCGGTGCGGGTCGGCGTCAGCATTGGCGATTCGCTGTCCTCGCTGTATGGGGTGATAGGCGTGTTGCTCGCCCTGCAGGAGCGCAACCGTAGCGGCCAGGGCCAGGAGATCGACGTGGCGCTGTACGAGTCGGTGTTCGCCATGATGGAAAGCCTCGTGCCCGAATACGACGCCTTCGGCTATGTACGCGAGCCGGCTGGCAGTGCCCTGCCCGGCATCACGCCGTCCAATTCCTATTTGTGCAACGACGGCGCTTACGTGCTGATCGCCGGCAATGGCGACAGCATCTACAAGCGCCTGATGACCCTGATGGGCCGCCAGGACCTTGCCGATGATCCGCGCTTCGCCCACAACGACGGCCGCGCCCAGCACGCCGAGCTGATCGATGCCGCCATTGGCGAATGGACCATCCAGCACAGCCGCGACGAGGTGATCGAAGCACTCAAGGGCGCCCGCGTACCGGCCGGCTATCCCTACACCGCCGCCGATATCGTCAAGGACCCGCACTACCTGGCGCGGCAGATGATCGAGCAGGTGCAGACCTTCGCCGGCCCGCTCAAGGTACCGGGCGTGCTGCCCAAGCTGTCGCGCACGCCAGGGCGCATCGGCGAAGGCGGCCCGCAACTGGGCGAGCACACCGACGATGTGCTGGCCGGCCTCGGCCTCACCGATGAACAACGCCAGGGCCTGCGCGAACGCGGGATCATCTGAACGCCACGCAGGGTGGACAAGGCGACGCTTGTCCACCAGCCAGCAAGCCACAACGGTGGATGGGTAGAGCGTCATCCACCCTACGAAACCCCAGGACTCCCCATGAACAAACGCCTGTATATCCAGGAAGTCGCCACCCGCGACGGCTTCCAGATCGAAGCGGACTTCGTACCGACCGAAGCCAAGATCGCCCTGATCGACCGCCTCTCGCAAACCGGGCTGGCGAAGATCGAGGTCACCTCCTTCACCTCGCCCAAGGCTATCCCCAACCTGCGCGACGCCGAGGACGTGATGCGCGGCATCCGCCGTGCTGAAGGCGTCGAGTACACCGTGCTGGTGCCCAACGTGAAGGGCTGCGAGCGCGCGCTGGCCTGTGAGGTGGACGAGATCAACCTGGTGATGTCGGCCAGCGATACCCACGGCCTGGCCAACCTGCGCATGACGCCTGAGCAGTCGCTGGTGCAGTTCCGCGAAATCATCGAAGTCACTCGCGGCAGTGGCGTGTTCATCAACGCCTCGCTATCGACCACCTTCGGCTGCCCCTTCGAGGGCGACGTGCCCGAGCGGCACATCTATGAGCTGGTGCAACGCCTGCTAGAGATCGGGGTGCAGGGCATCACGCTCTGCGACACCACCGGCATGGCCGACCCGGCGCAGGTCGAGCGCATCTGCCGCGAAGTGCTGGACAGCTGGCCGCAGGCAGTATTCACCGCACACTTCCACAACACCCGCGGCATGGGCCTGGCCAACGCGCTGGCAGCGCTGAACGCCGGCATCGACCGCTTCGACGCCTCGCTCGGCGGCCTCGGCGGCTGCCCTTACGCGCCAGGTGCCAGCGGCAATATCTGCACCGAAGATCTCGTGCATATGTTCCAGCGCATGGGCCTAGACACCGCCGTCGATCTCGACCGCCTGCTGCAATGCGCCGCCGACCTACCCCAGCTGGTCGGCCACGACGTGCCGGGCGCCGTGCTCAAGGCTGGCAAGGCCGATCGCCGTTACCCGAGACCGAAGTGGATGGAGAAAGCCGGCGTTTGACCCCGTGCGGAATGGCTGCCAGGTAGTGTGGCGCCATGAGCGACGGTTCCGCGGCAACTGGCACAACGCCAATCCCGCCTGACGGCGGGATTGGCCATGGGTGATGACTAGTGGTTGTGGTGAGAAGCGAGACTGTCGGAACAGGCGAGTCCTGCAGCGGAGCAAGGCCGATAACAATCATGATCTTCGCGATCGCTTGAACGCTTGGCCCCCGCTGCGCGAACTACAGAATGGCCAGCGCAGTGCCCAGAACAGGCCGAATATACGAATGCAACAGCGCTGACGACGGGATCGAAAAAGCTATTCCTCACTGCTTGTGGGGAGACTCCATATACGCATTTTTAGAAGGATTCACTACGGAGTGAATTTGCCTCTTCTTCTGTAAATTCAATTTCGTGAATTTTTAATAAGCCACTAGCTATTGCGGGGTCGAAACTATCTAGAACTCTGCCGGGAGAGCCATACACCCGAGACTCTTCTTCGCCTGGCACTTTCAATAGAACTAAATCCAGGTGTGCTTCTACACGCTTTGCGTTTCGGTAGTGATTTATTTTTGACAGCATTAAATATAGACGATCTCTAAATTGCGGGGCCATAAATTTTGTTGGCCTTAGCTCTATAAATGTTTCGTGATCGGAATTCTTTATATACCCGTCAAAAACCGGCTGTATTGAACTTACTGGGTCTATGCCATGAAATTCAGTGACAAGTTTTGCATCGGTAATAACGTTTGAAGGGTGAAGGGCGCGCAATGCAAGATATTTTTTTAAGCCAAGCGCTTCTGCTTTGCCCCAGTCAACCCTGGGCTTACTAAGGTTTGTTGACGGAGGTGCTTGTGGAGTTTCGGCTGATTTATTTTCCTTTACCTCTTGTTCGCTTGCTTTTTCAACTGTTGCGGCAGCGTGATAGTCGCCGTAAACATTAGTATGGCTTTGGTTTTGAGACTGAATATTTGATATGGATATTAGTTGCGTAAGGAGTGACTCGTTTCGTTTTTCAAGCTTTTCTACTTCTTTCTCCTTTTTTCTAATCTCACGAGATATCTGGATAACCTTTCCAATTGAAAAGTTATCAAAGGATTCCGATAGCACTAGAACGAGTATTATCCCTAATAGCGTGATAATTCCGGAGCTGATTTCCCCTCTTGGCTCGATAGCCACGTAACGATAAAGGATCATTGCTGAAAGTAATGCGCAAAAAATAACTATTAAAATTCGCACGAACCAATTTGTATTCTTAGGTCCATCTATTTGCATAATTCCTGCATCCTTCTATCGCCGCGCTCTGCGGCAAGTTTGGAGCGCAGCGGAAAACTTGTCTGGCAGCAGCGCCTTGTTAACTGTGATCACATCGAGTCAATTTTAGATATGATTTCTTTGTGTTTTTGAATCTCTTTATTTTGCCACTTACTATTCCAATGCCAGTCGATAGGCCTTGCATTTTTATGCTCACAGTTTCTGCAATACTGATTTTCGAAGCCGAATTCTTCAATAGGCGACTTGTAAATACTATCCAAATCCCAGCCCCCCATGGTATGCCCCTTTTTTATGCAATGCACCCACTTCATTGCCGCGGATGGTAGCCCTAGCATTCGAGCTGGGATTCCTTGCGCACTAGAAGGAAATACCAATAGATTTTCACAGTCCTTGATGACTCTCTCAGGATTATAATCTTTAAGCCCTTGTTTTATTATCTGACCCATTTCATCTTTAGGGTCGTCGTAGTTGAATCCTAAAGCTTTTGCCCTTTCACGAAAAAACCTTAACTCATCTTCTGGGGTTGCATCTTCATTGTTTTTCTTAATGTCAGCTTTTATCTTGGCAATCGTATCAGTAACACTAGTCCTTATTGATTCATTCTGAATGAGCTTGGCCAGTTCAAAAGACTCATCCAGATGAAAGTCCGCTTCTGGGGTATTTATCTTAAAGATTGAATTCAAAACAAGTATTTCAGCTATAAAATTTTCTTGATCCAACTCTTTAGAAAGATTAATGGACAGATCAATGCAAAATTTCATCCATGAATATAAGTAATTCGACTGCTCATCCATGCCATCCATGGACAATCTGTGTGCAAATAATGCAACCTTAGAACTTATTCTAGGCAGGGTCTCAAGCAACAGATACTTATTTCCTGAGAAAATGATTCTATTCATAAGATGTACAACTTTTTCAACTTCTTTTGCAGCTTTCAGCACTACTTGAGATCTTGAAAAATCGACAACCCACTTAGTTAAGCCATCATTCTCTGACATTTTTGCAGACAGATAATAGTGGTAGTCGGCATCAACTGATATTTTTAATCTGACACTTCGAAGCAAAAGTATAGAATATAGACGAATGTGCTCTTTTGCCTTATTTTCTCTAACCAGCTCTATAAGCAACACATACAAATTGAAGCATAATCTCTGATACTCTTCCGACCTTGGATCTACCTTTTGCAAGTAGACGCGCTCAATATAGAGACCTGCACAAAATCTAGTTTCTACTTTTTCAGTTGCAGAGTTTAGAACACCCTTGGCATTGTCAAACAGCACATCAAACTCACCACTTATATAGAGCCTCTCAAAGGCTTCACTAAACAAATGAAAATTCAACTGCTTCGATTTTTCTAGCATTTCTGCAATAAGCGCATCAGGAGACTTTTTTATCATGGTCTCGATTGGTGATGTCATTCGGCTTAGTGCACTCGCCCTCAACCAGTTCATGTTGGCCTCGACGGACGCCAACAGTTCTTCATGCTTCTCAGGTAGTGTATCGGTTACCGGGATGTGAACAGAAATGCTATTCTGACTATTTTCCAAGGCTAACTTCATGCTTTCCCTAAGTTGAGCATCATCCTGTAGGCTTTTCCAAAAAATCTTTTTTGTGGTTACGTCCACAACAATCAGAATTACCGGAATCTCAACTTCCTGCATGTAATATCTGAGTCTTTCAAGTTTAATACTGAAAGATGCCATGGTCCCATTTTCGATTATTGAAACTGATTTCTGACCCTTTATTTGAGCTTTAAAGATAAAACCGGTTGCATTATCAGAATCATTAGCAAGCTCAATCTCACCATCTATACCGTAATCTTCTTGATCTTCCTGTGATCTAAATATCCAGTGATCAGGTAAATGAAATTCGAGTATTCTGCCTGCTTTACGTCCAATCTCTTTCGCGTTCATTGATTCTCCATTCGTAGGCAGTTAACGTTTAGTTAAAGGGCTGGCTTTAGCCGATCCCGAGTGAGCTAAGCGAACGACTTGAACCATTTGTTAAGCGCCATTGACGAGGGTGGATATTTTGTTGAAGTTGCTAATAGCCCAAGATAGTGCGGTGGAAATAATTCCCTTATTACAGCCCAGCGAACTGTTGCCTTGACTCCGGAACAGCCCTCTTCTTGGACTGGTCTAATAATATTTTTATAAATATCTTCATACCCACTTGATACGACACTTACGCTTTTAAAGTGTTGCTGTATTTCGCGAAGCGGGGACTCCATAGGTTTAAGAAGCTCGTTGCCTTTGATAAGGAATTCCACTTCGTCTAGTTTTTTCTTTGTGTCTAATATTTTCTTCGATAGCTGATTTGGGTTAAATGTTAATATTTCTGTGATGCGCTATTCTAGAGCGTGGTATTCGGATTCGAATGACTCTACAAGCCCGGCTAAGTATTCGTGTGTTGTGCTTGTGATGCCGCCAAATATTATTGGAGCAAATCCGTCTTCTCTAATTTCCTCGTAATGTATGACTTGCGCCGAGTTTAGCCTGTAAAGAAGCGAGTCGAGCCAGTTTCCATTGGTGACGATTTTATGTAGATCTGAAAATATTGGAGTTTCTTTGAAAACAATGTTCCCTTCGCCATCTGCGTGGCGAATGAATGAGAGCAGAACTCTAATTTCTTGAATTTTTGAAATCTTATCGTCCATGCGAACTCTCTCGTGGCGCTTGGTGCTTAACTATAATTAGACACCAAGTGGTGTATAAGACGCCGAACGGGATTGGTGTATAACATTCCGTTCGCTACTCTCTCCGAGCCTCTAGCTCGGGCCTCTCAGCGAGGCTGGGTTTTTATACACCAGCTCTGGAAAGCATGAAATTGATGTCATCAAACATTGCCTCGCCTGCGACCTTTCGCACAAGCTCCACCATTGCCGTGCCGATAAGGCTTCCAGATTCCATGCCGTGTAGAGCCGCAAATAAAACTGGCAAGTACAAGCGGCAGGCCTAGCAGGCCCCTAGAAAAACCAACCGCTGCAGGCCAGAGAAACGGTTAGGTCTCGCCGCCCGCAGCATGTAGCAACGGCTCAATCCCCCTGACAGAACCGCAGAATTGCCTCGGTCACCGCCTGCGGCGCCTCGCGCTGGGGGAAGTGGCCGACGCCTGGCAGCAACTGACGGTGGTATGGGCCGCTGAACAAGGCCTCACGCCCGGCCGAGGTTTCCGGTGCGTTGCAGGTATCGGCCTCGCCGTGCAGTACCAGCGTCGGCACGGCGAGCACCGGGGATGGTTGCAGCAGCGCCTCGTCCGATGCATAGGCAGGATCGCCGTCGACGAAGCCCCAGCGGTGGCGGTAGGAGTGCAGTACCACGGCAGCCCAGTCCGGGTTGTCGAACGCCTTCAGCGCCTGGATGAAATCCGCCTCGGCGTACCAGCCGGCCGGTGACCAGGTATCCCACAGCAGACGGGTGAAGGCCGCGCGATCCTCGATTACCGTCTGCTCGCCGCGCGGGGTGGCCATGTACCAGTGGTACCAGTAGTTGCGCGCCTGGCTCAGCGAGATGTGCTGGTTCGGGTCATTGGTGCCGTAGCCCACCGCGAGCATCACCAGCCGTGCGGCGGCGTGATGGCGCAGCCCGCAGGCGTTCGCCACCGCCCGTGCACCCCAGTCATGGCCGACCAGCACCGGTTGGTCGAGGCGCAGCGCATCGATGAAGTCCAGCAGATCGCGCCCCAGGGCGGCCAGTTGGCCGCTGCGTGGGGTCAGCGGGTCGCGAAAGCGTGTCTGGCCAAAGCCGCGCAGCGTCGGGCAGAGCACCCGGTAGCCGGCCGCGGCCAAGCGCTCGGCGACCTCGGTCCAGCTCTCGGCACAATCCGGCCAGCCGTGTACAAGCACGGCCACTTGCTGGCCACGGGGGTTCCATTCGAGATAAGCGATATCCAGCACCGGTGTGCTGACCATGGCGTAACGACTCATGCCGGCGTCTCCTTGCGCATTCTGGCCGGACAGCATAAAGCCTGTGCCAGGCATAAAAAACGGGCCGGTCGCATTGGACAGGCCCGTTTGTTTTCCGGCGCTTGGCGCCTTCAAGGTGTCAGGAGCGGTTGGCCGCCTGCGCCGCTTCGATCAGCTCGGCGCCGATGTCGTTCTCGAATTTCTTCCATACCGGTTTCATCGCCTCACGCCACATCGCGCGCTGCTCGGGGGTCAGTTCGATGATCTCGGTCTTGCCGGAGGCCGCGATGGCCTGGCGTGCCTGCTGGTTGAGGTCGTCGGCCTGGCGGTTCACCTCGGCGGTGACTTCTTCCATGATCGTTTCCAGCTCGCCGCGCACGTCTTCCGGCAGGCCGTTCCAGAACTTGGTGTTGGTGATCACCATATAGTCGATCAGGCCGTGGTCGGAGGCGGTCATGTAAGGCTGGACCTCGTGCACCTTCTGGCTTTCGTAGTTCGACCAGGTGTTCTCGGTGCCGTTGACCACGCCGGTCTGCAAGCCCTGGTAGACCTCGGCGAAGCTCATCTTGCGCGGGTTTGCGCGCACCGCCTTGAACTGCTCGTCGAGCACTGCCGAGGCCTGTACGCGGAACTTCAGCCCACGGGCATCCTTCGGCTCGCGCAGCGGCTTGTTCGCCGAAAGCTGCTTCATTCCGTTGTGCCAGTAGGCCAGCCCGGTGATGTTCTTGTCCTCCATCGCGCGCAGCAGTGCCTTGCCCTGCGGGCCGCTCTGGAAACGATCGGCTGCCGCCAGGTCGTCGAACAGGAACGGCAGGTCATAGATCTGGATGGCCTTGGCGTAATGCTCGAACTTGGCCAGCGAGGGGGCCAGCATGTGCACGTCACCGAGCAGCAGGGCCTCCATTTCCTTACCGTCGCCGAACAGCGAGGAGTTCGGGTAGACCTCGACCTTCACCTTGCCCGGCAGGCGTTCCTCGGCGAGTTTCTTGAACAGCAGGGCGCCCTGCCCCTTCGGTGTGTTGTCCGCCACTACGTGGGCGAATTTGATGGTCACGGGGTCGGCGGCATGCACCAATCCGGCGACGGTGAAAGAAAGCGCGCAGGCGAGTGCCTTGAGCTTGTTACTCAGCATGGAAGTACCCTCTTGTTTTTGTCGGTTGGTACGTTTCGCGGGCAAGCGTTGCGGTCAGGGCACCGCTTGCCCGGCACGTTGCAGCAGGCGACGGGCACGGCCGATGACGGGGGCGTCGACCATCTGTCCGTTCACCACGAAAACCCCATCGCCGGAAGCTCCGGCGGCGAGGATGCGTTGTGCCCAGTCCAGTTCCGCGGCACTGGGCATCAGGGTTTCGTGCACCACGGCCACCTGGCTCGGATGGATGCACAGCAGGCCGCCAAAGCCCATGTCACGCGCGTCGGCAGCGGCACGGGCGAGGCCTTCGAGGTTCTTGATGTCGGGAAAGACGCTGTCCAGCGGTGCTGCCAGCCCGGCCAATCGCGACTGCAGCAGCAGCGCATAGCGTGCCTGGTCAAGCATGCGCTCGGCGCCGGCGCTGCCATTGGCCAGGCCGAGATCGAGGCCCAGGTCCAGCGCGCCGAAGGACAGCCGCTCGACACCCTGGGCGTGGGCAATTTCCGCCAGATTGGCCAGCCCGCGGGCACTTTCGACGATTGGCCAGACCGGCTTGCCGCAGCTGGCCGCCAGCGCGACCTGCACCGCGCTTTCGACCTTCGGCAGCAGCACGCCGGCGACACCGGCATGACGGGCACAAAGCGCCAGGTCCGCGGCCTGCTCGGCATGGGTTGGCGCGTTGATGCGCACCAGCAGGCGCGCCGCCGGGTTGGCAGCCAGGAAGGCATCGAGGTTGCCCCGCGCCTCTGCCTTAAGGTTCTCCGCGACCGCATCCTCGAGGTCGACGATGACCGCGTCGGCGCCGCTCGCCAGCGCCTTGGGAATGCGTTCCGGGCGGGTCGCCGGGACGAACAGCGCGCTACGGATGATCGATGCGTTCATGGGCTGGCTCCTGGGCGCGCTCATACCGCGCCCTGCTCGTGCAAGCGCTGAATGTCGCCGGGGGCGTAACCCAGCTCGGCCAGCAGGCTGTCGGTGTGCTGGCCCAAGGCGGGGATCGGGTCCATGCGCGGGGCGAAGGCACTGTTGCGCCCCGGCGGCAGCAGCGCAGGCAAGGGACCGGCCGGGCTGTCCACCTCGCTCCAGCGCTGGCGCGCCTTGAGCTGCGGATGCGCCCAGACACCGGCCATGTCGTTGACATGGGCATTGGCGATGGGCGCGGCATCCAGCCGGGCGATCACCTCTTCGGCGCTCAGGTGGCTGAACGCCTCGACGATGAGCGCACGCAATTCGGTGCGATTCTCCGAACGCCGGGCGTTGCTGGAGAAGCGCTCGTCCTGCGCCAGTTCCGGCTGCAGCAGCACCTTGTCGCAGAACGCCAGCCACTCACGCTCGTTCTGCAGGCCGAGCATCACCGTGCCGCCGTCGCCGGTGGGGAACGGGCCGTAGGGGTAGATAGTGGCGTGGGCGGCGCCGGCACGCGGCGGCGGCGTCGCGCCCTTGTAGGCGTAATACAACGGGTAGCCCATCCACTCCACCAGGCTTTCGAGCATGGAAACGTCGACGCGGCTGCCCTCGCCCGTCTTGTCGCGCAGCATCAGCGCCGAAAGCACGCCGGTGTAGGCGTACATGCCCGCGGCGATGTCGGCGATGGAACAGCCGGCCTTGGCCATCTCGGTCTCACCCGGCCCGCCGGTGACGGAGAGAAAGCCGCCCTCGCTCTGAATCAGCAGGTCATAGGCCTTCTTCTGCTCGTAAGGGCCGCCCTCGCCGTAGCCGGAGATGTCGCAGACGATCAGCCGCGGAAAGCGCTCGTGCAGCACCTCGAAGGACAACCCCATGCGCGCCGCGGCGCCGGGCGCGAGGTTCTGCACCAGCACGTCGGCCTTGGCCAAGAGCTGGTCGAGCACCTGGGCAGCGGCGTCCTGCTTCACGTCCAGGCTCAGGCTTTCCTTGGAGCGGTTGGTCCAGACGAAATGCGAGGCCAGGCCGTCGACCCGCTCGTCGTAGCCGCGGGCGAAGTCGCCGGCACCGGGCCGCTCGATCTTGATCACCCGTGCGCCGAGGTCGGCCAGCTGGCGCGTGCAGAACGGCGCGGCGATGGCGTGCTCGAGGCTGACCACGGTGATGCCATCGAGTGGGCGGGGTTTGACTTGGCTGTCGTTCATGTTCGGTTCCTGCAATTTCGGCGTAGGGTGGAAATCGGCGAAGCCATTTCCACGCGTTTGTTCCAGCCCCTGGGGACTCTGGCGCCACTTTGGTGGATGAGGCTTCGCCGTCATCCACCCTACGATTCAGTTCAGGCCAATGCGTCCAGCCGCTGCAGCTCGCGCAGGCGCCAGACCGTTTCGATCAGCGCGCCCGCCTCGTCATCGCTGCGCGCCGCGGAGAACTGCACCAGGCGGCGGAACTTGTCCTCCAGCTCGGCGCGGCTCAGCGTGTTGCCCGGGTCGCCCTTCGGCTCGTCGATGGCGCCGTGCAACGTGCGGCCATCGGTTGTAGTCACTTCGACGCGACCGAGCCAGCGTGCCGGGTAGGCGCCGTCCACCTCGGGATCGAGCGTCATCGAGACCTTCTCGCGGAACTCGCCGACGCGCGGGTCGCTGAGCGCATGGCTGTGAAATTCGGTCAGGCCGGCCTTGCCGTACAGGGCGATCAGCCCCAGCACGGTGCCCATGGAGAATTTGGCCTGATGCACCGTCTGCGGCACCGTCACGCGGCCGAGCACGTCGATCGCGCCCTGGTGCACGCGGACGGTGACCGAGGCGATTTCATCGGCCCCAAGGCCTTCGCGCTGCATCAGCACCAGCAGCGCGTCGGCCGCCGGATGGGTATGCCGGCAGGAGGCGTGGAACTTGAACGAGGTTTCCGCCAGCGCCCAGCGGCTGCCGAGCCGGTCGGACAGCTTGCTCGGCTCGGCATCGCGGGACATGCCCGCCGCCATGCCCTGCTCGCCTTCGAGGATGTCTTGCGCGCCGGTCAGGCCATCGGCGGTCAGGTAGGCGGCGAGCAGGCCATCGGCAGCCGCCTTGGCGGTGTGCAGTTGCTTGGAGTCCGCCGCGTCACGGAGAAACTCCCACAGCCCCGCCGCTTGCGTACCGGCGCTGCCGAGCAGATGGGTGAACTGCTGCTGGTCGAAATCCATCAGCTTGCCAACGGCCACCGCCGCGGCCAGGGTGCCGACCGTCGCGGTGGTGTGGAAGATGCGGTAATGCGAGCGGCCGAGGAACTCGCCGATGCGGATGCCCGCCTCGTAGCCGGCCACCGAGGCCACCAGCAGCTCGCGGCCGGACTTGCCGAGATCCTGCGCCGCCGCCAGCGCAGCGGGAAACACCACGGTGGCCGGGTGCAGCACGGAGCTGTTGTGCAGGTCGTCCTGCTCCACCAGATGCGAGCTGGCGGCATTCACCAGCGCAGCGAAATAGGCCGAGCTGCTCTGGCCGTTGACCAGAATGCGCGCCGGTCCTTCGGCCGGGCCCATCTTCTGCGCGTAACGCTCGAACAGCGGAATCGGATGCGAGCCGGCGCTGGCCAGGGCCGAGCCGAGCCAGTCGAGAAAGAGGTCTTCGGTGCGGGCGAGCACCGGTTCGGGGATCTGCTCGTAGGCAAGCCCGGCGAGGAATTCGGTCAAGGCACGGGTGTGCTGGCTCATGCGTTGGGCTCCAGCGGACTCTCTAACGGATTGGACAGTTCGATGAGGTTCTGGTCGGGGTCGCGCAGGTACACCGAGCGGATCGGTCCGGTCGCGCCGGTGCGTTGCACCGGACCTTCGACGATCGAGACGTCCTGCGTTTCCAGATGCGCAATGACTCGATCCAATGGCGTGGCAACGATGAAGCAGAGGTCCGCCGAACCCGGGGTCGGCCGCTCGGCCTTGGGCTCGAATTCGCGCCCGGCCTGGTGCAGGTTGATCTTCTGGTTGCCGAAGGCCAACGCCTTGCGCCCTTCGCCGAAGGTCACCGCCTGCATGCCGAGCACGCGGGTGTAGAAGTCCACCGCGGCCTCGATATCGGCAACGGTCAGCACCAAGTGGTCGAGATGGCTGATATTCATGACGCACTTCCCTCTTTCGTAGGGTGGAAATCGCGAAGCATTTCCACCACATGTGTCACCTGTTCGATATGCGTGGAAGAGGCTTCGCCGTTATCCACTCTACGTCTGGCTCCGTTAGAACGAGCGCGGCAGCTCGAGCAAGTGCTCGGCCACGTACGACAGGATCAGATTGGTCGAGATCGGCGCCACCTGGTACAGCCGCGTCTCGCGGAACTTGCGCTCGACGTCGTATTCGTTGGCGAAGCCGAAGCCGCCGTGGGTCTGCAGGCAGGCGTTGGCGGCTTCCCAGCTGGCCTTCGCTGCCAGGTACTTGGCCATGTTGGCCGCCGCTCCGGCGTTGCGCCCGGCGTCATATTCCTCGCAGGCGCGCCAGCGCATCAGGTCCGCGGCCTCGATCTCGATATGCGCTTCGGCGATGGGAAACTGCACGCCCTGGTTCTGCCCGATGGGCCGGCCGAATACCACACGGTCGCGGGCGTACTGCGCGGACTTCTCGACGAACCAGCGGCCATCGCCGATGCACTCGGCCGCGATCAGCGTGCGCTCGGCATTCAGACCGTCAAGGATGTAACGAAAGCCCTTGCCCTCCTCGCCAATCATGCTACTGGCGGGAATCTCCAGGTTGTCGAAGAACAGCTCGTTGGTCTCGTGGTTGACCATGTTGGCGATCGGCTGCACGGTCAGGCCGTTGCCGATGGCCTCGCGCAGGTCGACGAGAAAGATCGACATGCCCTCGGACTTGCGCTGTACCTCGGCCAGCGGCGTGGTGCGTGCCAGCAGGATCATCAGGTCGGAGTGCTGGATGCGCGAGATCCATACCTTCTGCCCGTTAATGATGTACTTGTCGCCCTGGCGCACGGCGGTGGTCTTGATCTTGGTGGTGTCGGTGCCCGTGGTCGGCTCGGTGACGCCCATGGACTGCAGGCGCAGCTCGCCGCTCGCCAGCTTCGGCAGGTAGTAGCGCTTCTGCTCCTCGCTGCCGTTTCTGAGCAGGGTGAACATGTTGTACATCTGCCCATGAATGGTCCCGGAGTTGCCGCCGCAACGATTGACCTCCTCGAGGATCACCGAGGCCTCAGCCAGGCCTAGGCCCGAGCCGCCGTATTCTTCCGGGATCATCGCCGAGAGCCAGCCGGCCTCGGTCATGGCGGTGACGAAGGCTTCCGGGAAGCCCTTTTCCTCATCGATCTTGCGCCAATATTCGGCGGGAAATTCGGTGCAGAGGGCGCGCACGCCCTCGCGGATGAAATTCAGTTCTTCGGTCTTGTTCGGGGTCATCTCGGTTTCTCGCTTGTGCGGCACGCGGCCTCAACGGTGGATAAGGCTGCGCCGTTATCCACCCTACGATTCAGTCAAATTCCACTTCGGCTCTCTGTGCCAGGCCGTTGTGGTCGCCGGCCCAGAGTTCGGCCTTGCCCGGCGCGACGATGCGACCGCCGACCTCGAACGGCTGCGGCGCGATCAGCGGGCGCAGGCCGCGGTAGGCGAAGCGGCGCAGGCGGGCGTCGGGATTGGCGCGGCAGAAGGCGCGCAGGTTCAAGGTTGCGATCAGCGGGCCGTGAACGACCAGGCCGGCATAGCCTTCGGTCTCGGTGACGTAGGGCCAGTCGTAATGGATGCGATGGCCGTTGAAGGTGACCGCCGAATAACGGAACAGCAGCGTCGGCGTCGGTGTGACCGCCTCGCGCCAGCCACCGGCGACCATGGGTTCGCCGCTGCTGGTTTTCGGCGGGGTGGGCTCACGGTAGACGATGTCCTGTTCCTCACGGATCGCCAGCCGGCTGTCCTGCAGATAGTCGTGCTGCACGGTGACGAACAGCAGCGCGCCGGTGCGGCCCTGTTTTTCCTCGATGTGCTTGATGGTCGAGACGCGTCGCGCCTCGCCGCCGGCTTCCAGCGGACGAAGGAACTCGACCCGGCCGCCGGCCCACATGCGGTTGCGGTTGTCCGCCGGCGGCAGGAAGCCACCGCGTGCCGGGTGGCCATCCTCGCCAAGGCCGCTTTCGGCAATCGGGTCCTGGAAGAAGCACCATTGCCACAAAGGCGGCAGCGCTTCGCCATGGGCGGGAGTGCTTTCACCGAAGGTCGCGGCGATGCGCATCAACAGGTTGCGGCTGAGCTGGTCGTGGACTTCTTCACTGCGGCCAATCCAGGCAGAGGTATCGGTCATCGTCGGGTTTCCGCTGTTGTCTTGTTTCGCTGGAGGATGCTACGAAGGCGGCGTTCCGTGAATTTGTATTTACCAACACCAGCGTTCGGCTAAGCTGAACGCCCAGTCCAAACCGAGACGTCTATGCACTTCGATCTGGCCGACCTGCGCCTGTTCATACATATTGCCGAGTCCCCCAGCCTGACCCAAGGCGCACGACGCGCGCACCTCTCGCCGGCAGCCGCCAGTGCGCGCATCAAGGCATTGGAAGGCCAGCTCGACAGCCGCCTGCTTTATCGCGACAGCCGCGGGGTAGAACTGACCCCAGCCGGTCACACGCTGCTGCAGCATGCGCGGCTGATCATGCGCCAGGTGGACTACCTGAAAAGCGAGTTCACCGAATACGGTACCGATTCGGCCGGACATATCCGCATTTTCGCCAACACCACAGCGGTAACAGAGTTCCTGCCGGAAGTGCTGGCCGGATTTCTCGCCGAGCGCCCCGGCGTCACGGTGGACCTGCAGGAGCGGCTGAGCCGCGACATCGTCCGCGGTGTGCTCGACGGCAGCACCGACATGGGCATCATCGCCGGGCCGGTACAGGCCGAGGGCCTGCAGGTGCTGCACTTCAGCACCGACCGCCTGCTGTTGGCAGTGCCGATCGGCCATCCGCTGGCAGGCGAGCGACAGGTCACGCTGCGCCAGACCCTGACCTACCAGCACATCGGCCTGCACGAAGGCAGCACCCTGCTGACCTTTCTGCGCGACCAGGTGGAAAAACTGGGTGGCCAGCTTTCCCTGCGTATCCAGGTCTCCAGCTTCGAGGCGGTTTGTCGGATGATCGAGGCCGGTGTGGGCATCGGCATCATTCCCGAGTCGGCAGCGCGCCGGCACAGCCGCACCATGCAGCTCGCGCTGGTGACACTGGACGAACCCTGGGCGGTGCGCGAGCGCAGCATTCTGGTTCGCGAACTGGACGCGCTGCCCGGCAGCGTGCGTGCGCTGATCGCGACCCTCGTGGCCGACGGCCCGGCCTGAAGCGAACGATAGTCGCCGCTTGCTGCCGAACGGCGGTAGACACGTATTGCCGGATCACCGCAGGGAGCTGCCATGCCATCACTGACCAACAGGCTGTTTCGCCTGTATCACCGCGTCACCGGCAGCATCGCCTTCTACCCGACCCTGATCGCGGTGGGCCTGGCAGTTCTCTGCGTCGTGACGATCCTGCTGGAGATGACCTGGCTGCAACCGTACAAGGAAGATCTGGACCTCGGCCTGGTGAAGAACGCCGAGAATGCCCGACTGATCCTCGGCACCCTAGTCGGCGGAATCATTTCGCTGATGGTGTTCAGCTTCTCGATGGTGATGGTGGTGCTCAACTCGGCCGCCTCCTCGCTGTCGCCGCGGGTCATTCCCGGCCTGATCAGCAGCCGCAGCCATCAGGTGGTGCTCGGCGTCTATCTCGGCACGATCATCGATTCGCTGATGCTGATCTCGACCATTCAGGAAGGCGACGACATCAACGTACCGAGCCTGGGCATCTTCCTGGCGCTGGGGCTCGCGGTGATCTGCCTGTGTCTGTTCGTGTACTTCATCCGTTCCATTTCGCTGTCGATCCAGGTGGATTTCATCCTCAACCGCGTCTACAAACAGACCCTCGGCCAGCTGCGCGCACGCCGCCGTCAGCTACAAGACAGCCACGCGCCGGCCTGGCCGGACGACGCGCAATGGACGGTCGTGCGCGCGCGGCGCTCGGGCTACTTCAAGGCGCTGAACGTCACCGCTGCCCAGGACCTCCTCGAAGAGCAGGACGCGCGCATGACCGTGCAGGTGCACTACGGCTTCTTCGTCATGCCCGGGCATCCATTGATGCGCATCGACCACCAACTCGACGAGAATTGCACGAACCGTCTGCTCGACTGTTTCGACTTCTACGTCGAGGAGTACGCGCAGCGGCACTTCTTCTTTGGCTTCAAGCAGATCGTCGAGATCGCCGTGCGCGCGCTGAGCCCGGGGATCAACGACCCGGGAACGGCGATCAAGGCGATCGACATGCTGGGCGTACTGCTGGCCGAGCGCATGCAGATGCCCGACCACGAGGTCGCCCGCGCCGAGGATCGACCGCGGATTTTCATCCGCGAGCTGAATCTGCATCAGCTGCTGCAGATGACCTTTGGCCCGCAGCGCCGCTATGGCGCTGACGACCTACAGGTTCTGCAAGCACTGCTGCAGGCCTGCAAGAACCTGCTCTACGCCGCCGAGGATGCCGACACCGAACGGGTGCTGCTGCGCCATGCCCAGGCGGTGGTCGACCAGGCGGCGATCAGCCTGACCGGCGTGCTCGACCGCGAGGCGATGGTCGAAGCCGTGCAGTCGCTGAATCAGGCCGTGCGCCATGCCAAGCCATTGCAGTGCGCGACGCTGCGGGAATCCTGAATGGCCACGGCTGCCAAATGCACAACGCAGGGAGCGTCGGCCCTACCAGCCGCCGCTTCCCACGACTTTGTTATGAAAATTAGCAAGTTAGGTCACATCATCGGCCAGCGTCCGACGCACCTGGACTTGCCTTCACCGGCTTCGCTGCCTAGGGTTACCGCATGACGTCCTTGATCGCTCCCATCAGTTCACTGCTCGCCGGTGTGGCTCTGCTGCTGCTCGGCCACGGGCTACTCAACACACTCCTGACCCTGCGCGGCGTGGCCGAAGGCTATTCGACAGGGATGGTTGGCCTGCTGATGTCCGGCTATTTCGCCGGTTTTCTCGTCGGCACCTGGCTGGCGCCTTCGCTGATCCGGCGGGTTGGGCACATCCGCACCTTTTCCTTCTACGCTTCGCTGGCGGCCACCGCCGTGCTGCTGCACGTGATGATCGTCAATCCGTGGGTATGGCTGGTGCTGCGGGTGGTCTACGGCATCGCGCTGGTCACGCTGTACATGGTCATCGAGAGCTGGCTCAACGCCCAGGTCAGCGGCGAGAAGCGCGGCCAGGTATTTGCCGTATACATGGCCGTCAATCTGGGTGCCCTGGCGGCGGCGCAGCAATTGCTGGGGCTCGACAGCCCGATGGAATTCACCCTGTTTGCCCTGGCGACCATCCTCATCGGCGGCGCGATGATGCCCATCACCCTGACCCGCCAGCCGCAGCCGACCCTGCCCGACATTCCCCCGACCGACCTGCTGCAACTGGCGCGCATCGCCCCGCTGCCGCTGATGGCGGCCGGGGTATCCGGTTTCGTCCTCGGCGGGTTCTGGGGCCTGGCGCCGGTGTACGCCAGCGAGATCGGCTTCGATGCGGCAGGCGTGGGCCTGCTGATGAGCATCACGATCCTCGGCGGTGCAGTGCTGCAGTGGCCGATCGGGCTGTTTTCCGACAAACATGAGCGGCGCACCGTGCTGCTCTGGGTGGTGGCGCTGGCTGCCATTCTCGCGCTCGCCGTGGCACCGCTGATGGCCAGCCCGTTGCTGCTGGGGCTGATGTTCGTCTGGGGCGGGCTGGCCTTTTCCATCTACTCCATCGCCGTCGCGCAGATGGTCGATCAGCTCAATCCCGACGAGATCCTGTCCGGCTCCAGCGGCCTGCTATTGGCCAATGGCTTCGGCGCCGCGCTGGGCCCGGTGGCGGCCGGCGGCTTGATGCATCTGGCCGGCCCCATCGCCCTGCCGCTGTTCTTCGCGGTAGGCCTCGGCGTGCTGGCATTCTATGCGTTCTACCGGCCGCGCAAGGTGTTCGACTTGGTCACCGAACCGCACGGCCACTTCACGCCGATCCTGCGCACTAGCCCCACGGTCATGGAGCTGATGCCCGACACCCCGGAAGACGCTGCCAGCCACGAACCGGCCAACGAAAGCGAGCTGGACGACATGCCTCCCGCCGAGGCAACAGACGAGGTGCGCACCGGCACCTGAGGGCTTAGTAGTCCACCCGCCCGCGCCCGGCCTTGATCGCACCGCGTTTGCTCTTGCCCTCCAGGCGGCGCTTCTTCGAGCCCAGGGTCGGCTTGGTCGGGCGGCGAGCCTTCTCCACTTTGCCGACGCTGCGAATCAGCTCCGCCAGCCGCTCGAGCGCATCGAGACGGTTCTGCTCCTGGGTGCGATAGCGCTGCGCCTTGATGATGACCACACCCTCCGCGGTGATGCGGCTGTCGCGCAGCGCCAGCAGGCGCTCCTTATAGAACGCCGGTAGCGAGGATGCCTGGATATCGAAGCGCAGGTGCAAGGCGCTGGACACCTTGTTGACGTTCTGCCCGCCGGCACCCTGGGCGCGTATCGCGGTCAATTCGATCTCGGCATCCGGCAGCTGCACGGTGTTGGAGATTTCCAGCATAGGTGGGCGCCATGGACGATTGAGCCGCGATTGTCCTATGCCATGCCCAGCCACGACATACTTTTTCGAAATTTGCCGATCGGGTGCCGCCAGCGCTTCGGCTAAGGTAACTACCCGCCCCAAGGGACCTGCATATGGACTCGATCACCCAGGCCTTACTCGGCGCCAGCGTGCAGGGCGCGATGCTCGGACGCTGGCAAGGTCGCAAGGCGCTCGCCTACGGCGCCATACTCGGCACCCTGCCCGACCTCGACGTGGTCATCGACTACGGCGATGCGGTCGCCAACATGACCTATCACCGCGGCTTCAGCCATTCGCTGTTCGTCCTCAGCCTGCTCGCCGTGTTGCTGACCTGGCTGATCCGGCGATTCCGCCCCGACGAGCGATACTCCGGCACCCGACTGTTCTTCACCATCTGGCTGGTGCTGATCACCCACGTGCTGCTGGACGCCTTCACCAACTATGGCACGCAGCTGCTATGGCCGCTGACCACACCGCCGATCGCCTGGTCCAGCATCTTCATCATCGACCCGCTCTACAGCGTGCCGCTGCTGATCGCGGTGCTGGCCGGCGCGCTGTTCGGCCTGCATGGCCGCACCGCCCGATGGCCGGCGTACGCGCTGGTGCTGACCAGCTGCTACCTGGGCTTCACCCTTGCCGGCAAACAGATGGCCGAGCAGCGCGTGCAAGCGAGCATCACCCGCCAGGGCATTGAGGTCGAGCGGATGTTCAGCACGCCGACGCCGTTCAACAGCCTGCTCTGGCGGGTGATTCTGGTGGACGGCGAGCACTACTACGAAACGCTGGTCAGCTGGCTGGACGCTGCGCCGCCGAGTCTGGTGCGTCTCCCGCGCAACGCGCACCTTGCCGACGCACTGCAGGAATCGCCGCAGCACCAACGCCTGCGATGGTTCACCGGCGATGTACTGCGCTACGACAAGAATGGCGATCAGTTACTGGTCACCGATCTGAGGCTCGGCATGACCGGCTTCCATCCCTTCCGTTTCCCGCTGGCCGAACGTAGCAACGAAGATTGGCGGCTCATCCGTGCCCCCGAGCGCTTGCCGGCCAACCGGGGCGACATGAGTCGGCTGCTCAGCATCTGGGAGCGTATCTGGCACCAGGAGCCGGCATTGCCGCTGGCAGCCTGGGCCGCCGAATTGAATGGCCGCCGCTGATGACAGGAAGCACCAGCGGCCGCGCTCAGGTGCGGAACTGACGAACCAGTTCCTGCAACTCCAGCCCCAGGCGTGCCAGCTCGGCGCTGGCCCCAGCAGTCTGCTCCGTGGCACTGGCGCTCTGGTCGCCGATATCACGCACACGCGTCACGCTCTCGGAGATGTTGTCCGCGACCGCGCTCTGCTGCTCGGCCGCCGCGGCAATCTGCTGGTTCATCTGCTCGATGGTGGAGACCGACTCGGTGATCCGCCCCAACGCAACACCCGCTTCGTTAGCCAACTCGACGGTGCGCTGGGTGAGCGAACGACTGCTCTGCATCTGTTCCACTGCCTGCTGCGCAACGCGCTGCAGATTGCCGATCAGGCCTTCGATCTCTTCGGTGGAGTCGTGGGTGCGCCGCGCCAGGGCGCGCACTTCGTCCGCAACAACAGCGAAGCCGCGGCCCTGCTCGCCAGCGCGAGCCGCCTCGATGGCCGCGTTCAGTGCCAACAGATTGGTCTGCTCGGCGACCGCGCGAATGACTTCGAGCACGCTGCCGATCCGCCCACTTTCGGCGTGCAGCGCTTCGATGGCGTGTGCCGATTGGTCCACCTCGCCGGCCAGACTGCCGATCTGCCCGACTGCATCGCGCACCACCCGATCACCCTGGCGAGCCTGCTGGTCAGCCTGCCGCGCCGCGGTAGAAGCCTGTTCAGCGTTGCGCGCGACCTCCTGCACCGTCGCCGCCATCTCGTGCATCGCAGTCGCCACCTGCTCGGTCTCGACACGCTGGGTCTGCACACCAGTGCTGGTCTGCGCGGTCACTGCCGAAAGCTGGTCAGCCGCCGCGGCGATCTGGCTGACGCCGCCACCGATGCGCCCGATCAGGTTACGCAGGCTGGTGGTCATGTCGTGCATGGCGTTCTGCAGCTGGCCGACCTCATCGCGACGCGCGCTCGCCTGGGAATGGGTCAGGTCGCCAGCAGCAACGCGCTGAGCTTGCTGGACGGTGCTGCGAAGCGGGCCGACGATCATTCGCGAAATGACCGTGGCGGCCAGCAGGCCGACGAGAATGGCCAGCGCGCCAATCACGCCGAGCAACATGTAGCTGCTGCTTTTCTGTTGCTGCATGGCGCTGCTGGCATTAGCCAAAGCCTCGTCGGCAGCTGCGATTACCACTTCGGACTGCTGAGCCATCGACTGTTCGAGCGCGAGGCGTTCGCTACGATTCTGACGAAACTCGTCGAACGCCAGCTTGTACTGGTCCAGCTCGGCCAAGGCCTTGTCCATGGAAGCCTTCTGGTCATCGTTCAGCCAGATCGTCAGATTGCTGCCGATGGTGGTCACGTTCCCGTGCAAGTCGCTCCAGCTCTTTGCCGCTTCATCCGAGCTGTTGGCAACGTAGACATTCTCCAGGGTACGCATGTCCAGAATCTGCTTGGTCAGCCCCGAGGTCGCCTCGGCCACCGTCAGCGGATCGCTGCCCTTGAGGCGATCACCTTCCAGGCGCAGCACGCGCACGGCGTCGTACATGTCCAGCTCGATGAATTCGAACTCTTCACGGCTGACCTGAGCAGCCTCCTGCATGCGCGTGCGCAGCTTCACGCCACGCTCGATCAGCGCCATGTAACGGTCGAATTGCCGGCTGTACTCTTCTGCAGCCTGCTGAATACGTGTCAGGTAGGCCCGCTCCTGCGTACTTGAGGTACTCGCCAAGCCTGCCAGTTCGGTACCGAGCTGCTGCAGTGATGCGTGCAGCGCGTCGGCCGAGGATTGCTGACGCGTCAGCGCGTAGTCACGCTCGGCGCCGCGCGCCGCCAGGATCGACGCGTTGACGCTGGACAGCTGCTCGATCTGCTGCGCCCGGCCAAGGATCTCCTCGACTGCAACAAAGCCGGTGGCGGCCACGCCTGCAGTAAGCAGGAGCACGACGCCAAATCCGGCGATGAGCTTCTTGCCGACCGAGAGATTGGTAAATAGGTTCTGCACTGGTTCCATCAGAGAAATCCCACGAAAAAGCACAATCGGGAAGTCGGCCGAGATTACTAATAGTTGAGCGTTTCGTCTGGTTTTTTTTGGCGCCTTAAGACTGACGGTAGCCGAGCGAAATCGGCCGATGCCGGTTGGCCGACCGCAATGACCGCATCGGGCTCGGACTAATGCTGTAGATGCCCGTAAAGACGCGCGTAGAGACCACCCTCGGCGATCAACTGCAGATGATCACCCTCCTCGGCGATCCGCCCGCCATCGAAGACGAGCACCCGGTCCGCCTGCTTCACGGCCGACAGGCGGTGCGCGATGATCAGCGTCGTGCGCCCCTGCAGAAAGCGGTTGAGTCCCTGGTGCAGGGCATATTCGGTGGCAGCGTCGAGCGCCGAGGTGGCTTCGTCGAGGATCACCACCTTCGGTTCGGCCAGCACCATCCGCGCCACGGCCAACCGCTGGCGCTGACCGCCGGACAGACGAACGCCGGAGCGACCCACTATGCTGTCGAGCCCATCCGGTAACTGGCGAATGGTCTCGGCAAGTTGAGCGATCTCCAGCGCGCGCCAGCACTGATGGTCGTCGCGCTCCCGGCCCATGGTCAGGTTGGCGCGCACCGTATCGTTGAACAGCGCCGGGTGCTGCAGCACAACGGCGACGTTGTCGCGCACAACGCCCAGGCTGATCTCTTCCAGCGGTACGCCGCCGAAGCGAATCTCGCCGGACTGAGGTTGATACAGCCCCAGCAGTAGTTGCACCAGCGTGCTCTTGCCGCCACCGCTGGCGCCGACGACCGCCACCTTCTCGCCAGCGGCAATGCTGAGGTCCAGACCCTCCAGTACCGGTTCATCCTGATAGGCGAACGTCAAACCCCGCACATCGATCGCAACCGTCGCCTGATCGGCGAATGGATCCCGCCCACCCGGATACTGCGGCTCGTCCGCGCGGGCCAGCAGCTGATTGATCCGCCCCAAAGCGCCGCCGGCGGCATAGAAGGCGTATTGCAGGCTCAGCAACTGCTCCACCGGTCCGATCATGAACCAGAGGTAGCTGAATACGGCGAGCATCTGGCCAATCGACAGATCGGAGAACAGCACGGTCAGCATCGCCGCGGCACGGAACACGTCGATGCCGAACTGGAACAGCAGGCCGCTGGCGCGGTTTGAGGCGTCGGTCTTCCACTGCGAAGCGACGGCGTAGTCGCGGACCTCCCGCGCCCGGAGCCCCAGTCGACCAAGGAAGAATCCCTGGCGGTTGCCGGCACGGACTTCCTGTATCGCATCGAGGGTTTCGGTAAGCGCCTGGGTGAAGCGCGAGGTGCTGTCGTTCTCCAGCTTCTTCAGGTGCTTCACCCGCTTGCCCAGCTGCACGGTGGCGTAGATCACCAGTGGGTTGAAAAGCAGGATCAGCAGCGCCAGCTGCCAGTGCATCCATAACAGAATGGCCGCTGTGCCGATGATCGATAGCACTGCCACTAGCAGACGACTGAGGGTGTCACCGATGAACTTGTCAATGGTCTCCAGATCGGTGACCAGATGAGTCGCAACCGTACCACCGCCGAGGCTCTCGTACTCACCGAGGGCGATGCGTTTGAGACGCTCGATCAGCCGCACGCGTATGCGATAGACGATGTCCTTCGACAGCCGGGCGAACAGCCGCGCCTGCAGGACGTTGAAAACCAAGGCCGAAGCCCGCAGCAACAGGGTTATGCCAAGCATCAGGCCGATGTAGCCTGCCGCCGTTTCCCAGCTGGCGGGCAGGAAGCGATCCATCACGCGCAGTGCCGCATCGCCGGTGCCGAGCAGCACTTCGTCTACCAGCAGTGGCAACAGCAAGGGGATCGGCACGCTGCAGAGCGTGGCCAAAACCGCGACCAGGTTGGCCAGAATCAAGGCCTTGCGGTGGCGCAGCGCAAGGCGGCGAATCTCCGCCCAACTGAGCTGGTCAGGCATGCGCGTTGTGCTCCAGCCAGCGGCCAAGTAATGGGGCCAGTACTGTCAGCGGCTGATAGCCGTTGGTGAGCAGTGCCAGTTGGCCCTGGTGCTCGGCGAGCAAAGTCGGAAATCCGGCGATGCCAAGATTCTCGACCCAGCTGAAATCTCCTGCCGTTTCGGCCTTGGTGGCCGGGTCGTCATAGCGCTCGGCGAAGCGCTCGCGGGAGAGCCCAGCCGCCTCGGCCAGCTCCACCAGCAGCGCGGCTTGCGTGACATCACGCCCCAGCTGGTAGATGGCCTGCTGGATCAGCAGCGACAGCGGCCAGACCCGGCTTTCATCGAGCCCGCGCGCGGCGACCAGGGCTCGGCATGCAGGCTCGGTGTTGTAGATCAATCCCGCCGGCAAACCGCCCTCGAAATCGAATGGCTGTCCAGTGGCGTTATGCACAGCTTGCCAGTAGGACAGCGTGCGCGAGCGCCCGGCCTCATCCATCGCGATCTGTTCTCGGCGCAGGCCGCCGACCTTCAGCACGAGCGGCACACCGTGCTCCGCGGCCTGCTCGGCAAGCCCCTGCAGCACGGGAGCGAAGCCCCAGCACCATGAGCACATCGGATCCATCACATAGATCAGTCGGGCCACTTCGTTACTCCCATTACTGCTTGGTGTGCTCGCGGGCTGGTGTGAATCAGCGTTCCTGCTCCCGCGGATCACGGCCGATGGGGTGAGGCTGGTTGCGCTGGCGGGCCAGCTCGATCTGCTTCTGCCGCTCGCGCGCGCCGGCTCGTGTCTTCTCGCTCAGAGTGTCCCAGCAATGCGGACAGCTGATACCCGCAGCGTAGTGCTCCGATTGCCGGTCTTCCACGGACAGCGGGGCGCGGCAGGCATGACACAGGTCGAACTCACCGGCACTCAGGTCATGGCGAACGGTGACCCGGTTGTCGAACACGAAGCAGTCGCCCTTCCAGCGCGACTGGGCCTCGGGTACCTCTTCCAGGTATTTGAGAATGCCGCCCTTGAGGTGATAGACCTCTTCGAACCCTTCGCCGAGCATGTAGCTCGAAGCCTTTTCGCAGCGAATGCCACCGGTGCAGAACATCGCGACCTTCTTGTGCTTCGCCGGGTCGTAATGCGCCTTGATGTAATCGGGGAATTCGCGGAACGACTTGGTCTGCGGATCGATCGCGCCCTCGAAGGTACCGATCGCCACTTCGTAGTCGTTGCGGGTGTCGATCAGCAGAACCTCGGGATCGTCGATCAGCGCGTTCCAGTCCCGCGGCTCGACGTAGGTACCGACCCGCCGATTGGGATCGACACCGGGTACGCCCAGCGTGACGATCTCCTTCTTCAGCTTCACCTTGGTGCGGTAGAACGGCTGTTCGTCGCAGTAGGATTCCTTGTGGTCGATGTCAGCCAGGCGAGGGTCGCGGCGAAACCAGTCGAGCAGCGCATCGACCGCCTCGCGGGTACCGGATACCGTGCCGTTGATGCCCTCCTCCGCCAGCAGCAGGGTGCCCTTGATGCCGTTTTCGGTAAGCGTCGTGAAGAGAGGGTCACGCAAGGCGACGTAGTCCGGCAGCGAAACGAACTTGTACAGCGCTGCCACAACGATTTTTCGTGTCATGGGGTTTTCCACCAGTGGTCACCCGCGTAAAGGGTGGACCGGATACAAACGAAAGCGCCGGCGTGGGCCGGCGCGAGCGCAATTCTAGCAAAGAACGTCCAGGATGTTTCCCGTCCGTTGTCGCCTCTATTTATGCCCACCGGCGCAAACCGGTGATGCCGGAGCCACACGCTGCTGGGCCCATTCTTCCGGCGTGTAGGTGTGCAGGGCGAGTGCATGGATCTGCTGCATCAGCGGGCCCATGGCGGCGTAGGCTTTCTGGTGCCGCTTGACCGAGTTCAGACCCGCGAACTGCTCGCTGACGATGACCGCCTTGTAGTGCGTTTCCAGGCCGCGGCTGTGAGTGTGGCTTTCATCGAGCACTTCCAGGTGCTCGGGCTGCAGAACCTGCAGGGCGTTTTGGATCAGATCAAGTTTGCGCATTGCCTGCTCTCTCAAGGCTTCTGTTTTTCGAGTTCGGCCGTCATGTCGGCCAACAGCTTGTTCACTTCCGGCACCGCGCTTTCGAGTTTGGCCTGGGTTAGCTGGGCAGACCGTGCATTGAGCTCCGGCAGCTTGGCGAGCATCTTCTTGCCCAGTGGCGACTGATAGAAATCGATCAGCTGATTCAACTCGGTTTCGGAAAACTGACTGGTATACAGGGACACCAGATCGGGCTTCAGCTTGTCCCACCCTATGGCCTTATCTAGCGCGGTGTTAGCCTGGGCTTGATAGCGCTCGAGCATCGCCTTCTTGCTCTCGGGCGCCTGAGCCTCGGCGAAACGCTGCGCGAACATCTGCTGTACTTGTGCATAGACAGGCACTGCAAGCCGATCGGCGTTCGCCAGCTTGAGGAAACGCTCCGCACTGCTGGCGTGGCTGGCGGTGTCGGCCAATACCGAAGAACTGATGCAGCAAAACAGCATTGCACAGCGCAACGCCTGGGTACGTAAGGTTGGCATTGGAAATCCCTTGGCAAGGCGATAGGTAGCCCTCAATGGACACATTCTGCGCCGAGAGTTCCAATGCCTCAAGCAACGACCGGCGGGCTATGGAACCGCCGGCACCGCAAGGCGGCCTAAACCAGCAATATCGAGCAGGAGCATGGCATGACGCGTATAGAAACCGACAGCCTGGGGCAAGTCGAAGTACCGGAGCAGGCTTACTGGGGTGCCCAGACGCAACGTTCGCTGAGCAATTTCGCAATCGGTGCCGAGCGCATGCCGATCGAGGTGCTACATGCGCTGGCGCTGATCAAGAAGGCGGCAGCCAGGGTCAACAACCGCATCGGCGACCTGCCGCCTGACGTCGCGCGACTGATCGAACAGGCCGCCGACGAGATCCTGCATGCCCAGCACGACGACCAGTTTCCGCTGGTGGTCTGGCAGACCGGTAGCGGCACGCAGAGCAACATGAACGTCAACGAGGTCATCGCCGGTCGCGCCAACGAGCTGGCCGGTGGCAAGCGTGGCGGCAAGTCTCCCGTGCATCCCAACGACCACGTCAATCGCGCGCAAAGCTCCAACGACTGCTTCCCCACAGCGATGCACATCGCCGCTGCCAAGGCAGTTCACGGTGAGCTGCTTCCCGCTTTGGCCGAGCTGTCCGGCGGGCTGGCCGAACTGGCTGCGCGGCACAACAAGCTGATCAAGACCGGGCGCACCCATATGATGGACGCCACGCCGATCACCTTCGGCCAGGAGATGTCGGCATTCGTCGCTCAGCTCGACATAGCCGAGCGGACGATTCGCCAGTGCCTTCCGGCTGTTTATGAACTGGCGCAAGGCGGCACTGCAGTAGGTACCGGTTTGAACTCGCCACATGGCTTCGCCGAAGCGATCGCAGCCGAGCTGGCCGCCCTTTCCGGCCTGCCGTTCGTCTCGGCACCGAACAAGTTCGCCGCCTTGGCCGGCCACGAGCCACTGGTCGCGCTATCCGGCGCGCTGAAGACGCTGGCGGTCGCCTTGATGAAACTCGCCAATGACCTTCGTCTGCTCGGCTCAGGACCTCGCGGAGGCTTCGCCGAAGTGAGATTGCCAGCCAACGAGCCCGGCAGCTCCATCATGCCCGGCAAGGTCAATCCGACCCAGTGCGAAGCGCTCTCAATGCTCGCCTGCCAGGTAATGGGCAATGACATGACCGTCAGCTTCGCAGCGAGCCAGGGTCATCTGCAGCTCAACGTATTCAAGCCGGTGATCATCCACAACCTGCTCCAGTCGATACGGCTTCTGTCCGATGGCTGTCGTAACTTCAATACCCACTGCATCACCGGTCTCGAACCCGACCCGGCACGCATGGCAGAACATCTTGAGCGCGGTCTGATGCTGGTCACTGCGCTGAATCCGCATATCGGCTACGACCGAGCGGCCGAGATCGCGAAGAAGGCTTATGCCGAAGGCGCCACCTTGAGAGAGGCAGCGCTGGAGCTTGGCTATTTGACTAGTGAAGAGTTCGACGATTGGGTACGTCCAGAGACCATGCTGGGTTCGGGCAACAGCGATTAAAGCAAACGGCGGGCGGCTTGGAATCGAGGTTTGAGCAGTGAGGTCTCGGTCAGTCCGCTTGCACGTTACTGGCAGCTGCTGCGCTAACAGCTATAAGGCCCTATCCGCCCTGCTATGAACTAGGCATTGACCGAAGCAGTCAGGTCATGCACTCGCAATCTGTCATGGCGAAGCGTGCAATTTCGTGATCCATGCACAGCAGTTACTGCGCTGGGCCTCCGCCAGAGGAGTAGCTGCGGTGACTTATCGGCCTCAACAAACCAGTGGCCGTCCAAGCATTTTCTCTGCGCAAAAGCAAACCCCCGACCTGCGTATGCGGGTCGGGGGTTTGGGATAGGAGCTTGACGATGACCTACTCTCACATGGGGAGACCCCACACTACCATCGGCGATGCGTCGTTTCACTTCTGAGTTCG
>Ga0207848_100243_pt1 | contig 30753 bp, 27 predicted proteins | sample TtaePargueraPR_10_FD_187737 | JGI IMG/M metagenome (GOLD analysis project Ga0207848, IMG submission 187737) | Aerobic enrichment media microbial communities from Bioluminiscent Bay, La Parguera, Puerto Rico - Tt and M2 (3) (SPAdes) | ecosystem: Environmental > Aquatic > Marine > Unclassified ... | reverse complement strand
CCTGCCGCTCGAGTCGCGTGAGGCCAGCACCCAGGGCAGCAGCCGCGCAGCGCCGCCCGAGCAGCTGGCGCAGCTCAACCGCAGCCTCTACAGCGCCTGGCGCATCGGCAGCTTCTCCGGCCTCGCCGCTGGCATGCACATGGAAGCGCCGGACCGCGACGCCCTGGCGATGCCCGATGCCGGCGAGCCGGGCAGCGGCTTCTTCGCCTTCCCACGCGGCGCTCGGGCCGGTACCTGTCTGCATGCCATCCTCGAGGACTGGGCGCGGGGCAAGGGCGAACTAGAGGCGCTGGTCGAGCCGGCGCTGCAGGCCTATGGCTTGCCGCTGGAGTGGAAGGAGATCGCCACAGCGCATCTGCAAAAGGTGCTCGACACCGATATGGATGGCGCCGGCCTCACTCTCGCGGCGCTGCAATCGGCCAGACGCCTGCCGGAGCTGGGCTTCACCTTCCCGGTGCGCGAGCTGGACGTGGTGCGCCTGCGCGCCTTGCTGATCGACCCGGCCAACGGGCTGGCCGCACCGCTGCGCGAAGCCGCGGCGCGACTGGAGTTCGACAGCCTCAAGGGCTTTCTCAAAGGCTTTATCGACCTGACCTTCGAGCACGGCGGCCGCTGGTACATCGCCGACTACAAGTCCAACTGGCTCGGCCCGGACGCGGGCTACTACGGCGGCGAGCGGCTGCTGCAGGCGCTGGCGGGCGAGCACTACTACCTGCAATACCTGATCTATCTGGTGGCGCTGCGCCGCTTCCTGCGCCAGCGCCTGGCAGATTTTCGCGACGAGCAGCTGGGCGGTGCCTTCTACCTGTTCCTGCGCGGCATGCCCGAGGCTGGCGTCTACTTCGCGCGGCCGGACGATGCGCTGCTCGATGCGCTGGATCGGTTGTTCGAGGAGGGACGGTAATGCAGGCCCGTTCCGGTGCCATCGCTGGCGGGCTGAAGCCCACCCTACGGCCTTCGTCGATGCCTGTAGGGTGGGCTTCAGCCCACCGTTGCGACCGCCACCCTACACCTCCTGTATCGAGGCTTATCCGATGACCCTGCCTGCAGAGCTACCCCTCGGCCCATTGGAGCGCGCCTTCGTTGCCAGCCTGCAACGCCTTGAGCCAGAGGCGTCCGAGCCGGTGCTGCTCGCCGCCGCGCTGTGCTGCGAGGCGCTGTCGGCCGGCGATGTCTGTCTGCCGCTGGAACGCCTGGCTGGCAGGCGCCCCTGGGCCGATGTCGATCTCAGCATGCCGTCACTACCCGTTTGGCGCGCTCAGCTCGAAGCCTCTTCGCTGGTCGGTGCACCAGACGACTACGCACCGCTGACCCTGCTCGGCAACCGGCTTTACCTGGCCCGCTACCAGGCCTACGAACAGCAGCTGGCCGAACAGCTGCTGGCTCGCGCGGCGGACGCACCGGATGTCGATGAAGCTCGGCTGAGTGACGGTCTGGCGCGCTTGTTCGCCTTCAATCAGCAGCGCCCCGACTGGCAGCGCCTGGCCGCCGCGCAGGCGGTACGCCGACGCCTGGCGGTGATCTCCGGCGGTCCCGGCACCGGCAAGACCACCACCGTGGTGCGTCTGCTGGCCGCGCTGCTTGAACAACCCGGCGGCGAGCGCCTGGCTATCGGCCTCGCCGCACCCACCGGCAAGGCGGCGGCACGCATGGCCGAGGCGATCCGCAACGCCAAGGGCGAGCTGCCGGTCAGCGATGCGGTGAAGGAGGCCCTGCCAGACGAGGCGCGGACCCTGCACCGCCTGCTCGGCAGCCGCGGCGACAGCCCCCGTGTGCGCCACGATGCGGCCAATCCGCTGGCATTGGACGTGCTGGTGGTGGACGAGGCGTCGATGGTCGATTTGGCGCTGATGGCCAAGCTGGTCGCCGCGCTGCCACCGAAGGCGCGGCTGATCCTGCTCGGTGACAAGGATCAGCTGGCCGCCGTGGAGGCCGGTGCGGTGTTTGCCGAACTCTGCGAAGGCCGCGGCTTCGATGCCCGGGCAGCAAGCGAGCTGGAGCGCATCACCGGCCAGCCCGTGCCGGTCGAGACGCCGCGCTCGCGCCTCGGCGATGCGGTGGTGCTGCTCACCCACAGCCATCGCTTCGCCGGCGACAGCGGCATCGGCGAGCTGGCGCGGCGTATCAACGCTGGCGATGCGAAAGGCACCGTCGCGCTGCTGCAGGAAGGCCGTGCGGATCTCGCCTGGAACGCAACGCCCAGCGCGACCGCCTTGATCGAGCGGCTGGAGCAGGGTTACGGCGGCTACCTGCAGGCTGCGTGGCAGGGCGATCCAGGCGCGGCGTTCGAGGCCTTCAACGGTTTCCGGGCGCTGACTGCGCAACGCGAGGGCCCGTTCGGCGTGACCGGCATCAACGAGGCGCTGGAAACACGCTTCAGGCGTCGCCTCGGCGTGCCGGCCCGCGAACGCTGGTATCCCGGGCGGGCAGTGATGGTCCGGCAGAACGACTACGCGCTGGGGCTGTTCAACGGCGATATCGGCCTGTGCCTGAAAACCGAGCAGGGCCTGCGAGTGTTCTTCGAGGGTGACGAGGGCTACCGTGGCTTCGCGCCGGCACGGCTGCCGAGCCACGACAGCGCCTTCGCCATGACGGTGCACAAGAGCCAGGGCTCGGAGTTCGCCGAGGTGCTGCTGGCGCTGCCGGATCAACCGAGTCCGCTGCTGACCCGCGCGCTGTTCTACACCGGCATCACTCGCGCCAAGCGCCAGGTGGAAATCTGGGCGCTGCCGGCACGCCTGGCCGAAGCGGTCAACACCCGCGCCGAGCGCGCCGCCGGGCTGGCCGAGCGTCTGAATAATGCCGCGGCTGCGGGCGAAGCCGCGGCGTTGACGCCTCGGAGCCCGGCGGAGGCGCCGCCAGGTGACCAGCTCAGCCTGTTCTGACCCGTGCGGGCGCGCACGTAGCCTGCATGATCGGCGCAAATGAGCCTGGTTTCGTGAAGTGGTTTTGCGTATGTGCGACTGAATTCTGTTCCGATGGCCGCTTGCGAAAAAATCCGTCGGAGAACGCGATGAGAACCTTCTTCCTTCTGCTCTGGGGCGTGCTGAGCTTGACGATCAGCACCGCCGCACTGCGCGAGCTGTGGCTGGCGCCGTCACTGCGCAGCGGTTTCGTTCTGTTGCTGGTCGTCTATTACATCTTCTGCTTCTTCCAGCTCATTCGAGCCGCCTACCTGCCGTGGGGGCTGTTGGGCGCCTACCGGCGCAGCGGCTACTGGCTGTGCCTGATCCTGCTGCCGCTGACGCTGATTCCGCTGCATGCCGCCTACCGGATCTGGCAGCAGGGCGGCTACGTGCCGGCGCAGGGGTCGCAACTGGCCGCGTGGCACCAGCTGCTGGGCTGGCTGCAGGATGCCCTCGGCTATCTCGGTCCGTTGCTGGTGCTCTGCGCGCTGGGCTTCGGCCTGGCGCTGATGCTGCTGCGCCTCCTGCGCGGACAGGTGGCGCGCTGATCAGCCGTTCAACAGGGTCAGCACCAGCGGCAGGCTGGCTGCGGCGAGCAGGGTTTGCAGGGTGATGATGCCCGCCATCAGATGACTGTCACCGCCCAGCTGGCGGGTCAGCACGTAAGCGGTCGGCGCGGTGGGCAGCGCGAAGAACAGCACCAGGATGGTCGTTTCCATGTCCGGCAAGCCGAGCACCCGCGCCACGCCGAAGGCCAGTAGCGGCACGGCCAGCAGGCGTACTGCGCTGTTCCAGCCCAGCGCTGGAATCTCCCCGCCCAGTTCCTGCGGCTTTAGCGCCGCACCGACACAGAGCAGGCCCAGCGGCAGGCTGGCAGCCGCTAGCAGGCCCAGCAGCCGATCGGTACCGCCTGGCAATCCCAGCCCCGACAGGTTCACCAGCGCGCCGGTCAGGCAGGCCAGGATCAGTGGATTCCTGGCGATCGGCAGCAACAGACCGCGCACGCTCACACCGCGCTCGGCGGTCAGCGCCCAGACCGACATCACGTTCACCGTCGGCACCATCAACGCCAGCATCAGGGCCGCCAGGGCCAGGCCTTCCTTGCCGAACAGGCTGCCCACCGCGGCAAGACCGAGATAGGTATTGAAGCGCAGCACGCCCTGGGTGATGGCACCGAAACGCCCGGCTGACCAGCCGCGCAGACGCTTGGCGATCAGCAGCCCGACCCAGGCCAGACCGAGGCCGAGCAGCACGGCGCCGGCCAGCCGTGGCAACGCGGGGTTGTCCAGGGGTGCGGTGGCCAGGCTGCTGAACAGCAGGGCAGGAAAGAGCAGGAAATAGTTGATGCGCTCGGCGCCGGGCCAGAACTCGGCACTCGGAAAGGCGCGCAGGCGCAGGAAATAACCGGCGACGATCAAGGCGAACAGCGGCCAGAGGGCAAGCAGAAGGGTGGTCACGCGGATACATCCAGCAATGCATGTAGCGCGATCTTCAATGCTTGAAACGTCCAGTGCAAGCGCTCTGTCCAAAGACCAGGCTGTCTGCCACGACGCCCGTCGGACGGTTCCGATCGACTACTGGCGTAGTGATATCATCGCCGTCATCGAATTTGCGGGTTCTTCCATGCGACATACCACCGATCAAGCTGCGACCGAGGGCTTTCGCGAGACGCCTTACGGCCGCCAGCTGCACGGCGGCTTTCGATTGCTTCGCTTCAGGCCGCAACTCGAGCACGAATTCCGCGCCTATCTCGACGGCCAGGCCCGGGCATCGCAGCGGCTTGCGGCGCTGCTGCTGATCGTCGCGGTATCCGGCTACCTGTACTTCGAGCACCGCTATTTCCAGCTGGATGATAGCGACTGGCTGGGTACGCTGACCCTGCTGCGGCTGCTCCAGATCGTGCCGGGCATCGTCGTGCTGGTACTGTCGTTCTACAGCCGTACCTTTCGCGCCCAGGCCAATCGGATATTCCCCGCACTGCTGGTGCTGATCGGTGTGATCGCAGCATTCATCGACATCCGCTTCGAGGCGCTGGATGCCCCGCTCAACTTCCAGTACGGCGCCGGGCTGCTGATCGTCAGCTCGTTCTTCTTCCTCGGTGTGACCTTCTGGGTGGCACTCCTGGGTGCGTTACTGATCGTGCTGCTGGACGTGCTCATGGCGTACCTGATCCTGACGCCCGCACAGTTGCCGCAGCACTGGATCGCGGTCAGCTATTACACGCTGCTGCTGATCATCGGTGCCGTCAGTCGCTACCTGCACGAGTACTCCCAGCGCGAGCAGTTCCTGATGCGCCAGCTACTGGGCTGGGTGGCCGAGCACGATGCCCTGAGCGGTCTGGCCAATCGACGCAGCCATGATCGGGCGCTCGACCAGCGAATCGCCCAGGCGCGCCGGGATCGCCGCCCCCTGAGTCTGCTGCTGCTCGATCTGGATGACTTCAAGGCCTACAACGACGCGTTTGGCCACCCGGCCGGCGACGCACTGATTCGCACGTTCGGTGAGCTGCTGGCAGGTTTCGCACGACGTCCGCTGGATCTGGCAGCACGGGTTGGCGGAGAGGAGTTCGCGCTGCTGTTGTACAACTGCGACAGCGCAGCGGCACAACGCATTGCGCGGCAGGTGATCGCGGCGCTGGCCGCGCTTGAACTCCGCCACCCGCGTGACGCGGCGTTGCGGGTTGGGGTCAGTATCGGTGTGGCGACCCTGCAGGAGGGGCAGCGGGCCGAACAGCTCTATCAGTGTGCCGACCGGGCACTGTACCGGGCCAAGACGAGCGGCAAGAACTGCTTCGTCCTGGCCAGTGGGCGGCCGGGCGCCGACGTGCCGACGGGCTAGCTGTCGGAAACCATCGTGCTGGTCTCAGCGGCGCGGGGTAACGGGGCGGGTGCGGCCGCTGCCGTCGATGGCGACGAAGACGAACACCGCTTCGGTGACCTTGCGCCACTCGCTGGACAGCGGATCGTCGCTCCACACTTCCACCAGCATGCGAATCGAGCTGCGCCCGACTTCCAGCGTCTGGGTATAGAAGGACAGCTGCGCGCCGACCGCTACCGGCACCATGAACGCCATGCGATCGATGGACACCGTGGCGACACGCCCGCCGGCCACGCGGCTGGCCATCGCGGTACCGGCCAGGTCCATCTGCGACACCAGCCAGCCACCATATATATCGCCGAAACCATTGGTTTCCCTGGGCAGCGCGGTGAGCTGCAGCGCCAGGTCGCCCTGCGGGATCGGATCTTCCTGTTCGTATTCGTTCATCGGTCGGACTCGCGGCGCGTTTGTTGTTCTGGCGCGAAATGCCCGCGCTAGCGCGGACGATGGCGCCGAGTATAACGGCTGTGAACCGCCACAGCGACCGCACCAGGTCAATGGTGCACGTGGTCATGAGATTGTCACACTTGATTCATAGAGTGTTCACACGGCCTGCAGATACTGGCCCCCGTTCCAACACACTCGAGCACACACCTGCTAGGAGCAAGGTATGAAACTGAATCGTTTGATGGCGGCCCTGACCTTCGTTGCCGCTGGCGTTGGCGCCGCGAGCGCAGTCGCTGCTGTAGACCCGGCGCTGCCGAGCTACCAGAAGACCTCCGGTGTTTCCGGCAACCTGTCCAGCGTTGGTTCCGACTCCCTGGCCAACCTGATGACCCTGTGGGCCGAAGAGTTCAAGCGCAGCTATCCGAACGTCAATATTCAGATCCAGGCTGCCGGCTCCTCTACTGCGCCGCCCGCGCTGACCGAGGGCACTGCGAACCTGGGCCCGATGAGCCGCCCCATGAAGGACAACGAGATTCAGGCCTTCGAAGAGAAGTACGGCTACAAGCCCACTGCCGTTCCGGTGGCGATCGACGCCCTGGCCGTGTTCGTGCACAAGGACAACCCGATCAAGTCGCTGGACATCGAGCAGGTCGATGCCATCTTCTCCAGCACCCGCCTGTGCGGTGGCGAGAAGGACATCAAGACCTGGGGCGACCTGGGCATGACCGGTGAGTGGGCGGCCAAGCCGATCCAGCTGTTCGGTCGTAACTCGGTATCCGGCACCTACGGCTACTTCAAGGAAGAAGCCCTGTGCAAGGGTGACTTCAAGTCGAACGTCAACGAGCAGCCGGGTTCGGCCTCGGTGGTGCAGTCGATCTCCAGCACCCTGAACGCTATCGGTTACTCGGGCATCGGCTACAAGACCTCCAGCGTCCGTGCGGTACCGCTGTCCAAGGGTGGCGAGGCCTTCGAGGCCAACGAAGAGAACGCTCTGGCCGGCAAGTTCCCGCTGGCTCGCTTCTTCTACGTCTACGTCAACAAGGCGCCGAACAAGCCGCTGAGCCCGATCGACGCCGAGTTCCTCAAGCTGGTGCTCTCCAAGCAGGGTCAGGAAGTCGTGGTCAAGGATGGCTACATCCCGCTGCCGAAGAAGGTGGTCGACAAGACCATGCAGGAACTGGGTCTGTAAGACCCGCGTGACGGTCGGCGCCTTAGCGCGCCGGCCATGCGCAGATGCCCGCCACGCGATACGCGCTGGCGGGCTTCGTCGCGTCACCTGGCTGTAATCTTTCTGTCACACGGCTTTATTAGATTAGGCGCCCCGAAGGGCCGCTCAGGCCCAGGAGCCCTGGCATGAACGACATGGAAAACATGACCGCGAATTCCGATGTGCAACGGCTGGACTTCAACACGCCGGCGCTGCAGCGCAAGCGCCGCATGCGCGCGCTGAAAGACCACCTGGCGCGCTGGTACGTGTCCATCGGCGGTCTGGCGGTACTGGGTGCTATCACCCTCATATTCTTTTATCTGGGTCAGGTCGTCCTGCCCATGTTCCAGGGCGCCGAACTGGAGAGCCGCGACATGCAGCGGCCGGCCTGGTTGGCCGACGCTGGCGAAGCGCTGCTGCTGAACGTCGAGGAGCAGAACCAGGTCGCCCTGCGGCTGGGGGCGGACGGTCAGGCGCGCTTCTTCGCGCTGAAGGATGGCTCTCTGCTGTCCAGCAAGGCCATACCGCTGCCCGCCGGCAGCAGCATCGTTTCGGTAGGCCAGGATACGCCCGGTACGCGGCGACTGGTGTTGGGCCTGGATAACGGCCAGGCGCTGGTACTGGAGCACAACTACAAGGTCACCTACCCGAACAACAAGAAGACCATCACCCCTGAACTGGCCTACCCGTTCGGTGAAGAGCCCCTGCAGCTCGACGCCGAAGGCCGGCCGATCGAGCAGGCAGCGGTCAGCCTGAACGGCAAGACCCTGCTGGTCGCCGGTGCAACCGGCACCGCTCTGCACGCCCAGCGCATCGCCAGCAGCGAAAACCTGATGACCGGCGAAGTGACGCTGGAGCAGGAGCGCCTCGACCTGCCGCAACTGGCCGAGCCGATTCGCCAGCTGCTGATCGATCCGCGCCACATGTGGCTCTACGCGGTTAGCGGCAAGGCGAGCGTGGATGTCTTCGATCTGCGTCGCAAGCAACTCAATGGCCGTTACAAGCTGGTCGGCGATGGTAGCGAGATCACCACGATCAGCCCGCTGCTGGGCGGCATCTCGCTGATGGTGGGCGATTCCAAGGGCACCGTCGGGCAATGGTTCATGGTCCGCGCCGCCGACGGTCAGGCCGAGCTGAAGAACGTGCGCAACTTCCAGCTGGGCAGCAGCCCGATTCGGCAGATCCTGCCGGAAGAGCGGCGCAAGGGTTTCCTCGTCCTGGACGACAGCGGCAACGTGGGTGTTTACCACAGTACCGCGCACCGCACCCTGCTCAAGGAGCAGGTTGCCGACGGCGCTGCGCTGGCCGCGCTGTCGCCTCGCGCAACCCGCCTGCTGGTGGAGTCCGACAAGGGCCTGCAGCGTTTCGTGATCGACAATCCGCACCCGGAAATTTCCTGGAGCGCGCTGTGGGGCAAGGTCTGGTACGAGAGTTACCCGGAGCCGGATTACGTCTGGCAGTCCACCTCGGCCAATACCGATTTCGAACCCAAGCTGAGCCTCGCGCCGCTGGCCTTCGGTACGCTCAAGGCGGCCTTCTACGCCATGCTGCTGGCCGCGCCGCTGGCCATCTGCGCGGCTTTCTACACCGCCTACTTCATGGCGCCGTCGCTGCGCCGCAAGGTCAAGCCGGTGATCGAGCTGATGGAGGCACTGCCGACGGTGATCCTCGGCTTCTTTGCCGGCCTGTTCCTCGCGCCCTTCCTGGAGAACCATCTGCCGGGCATCTTCAGCCTGCTGTTGCTCATGCCGGTCGGCATTCTCTTCGCCGCCTGGACCTGGAGTCGCCTGCCACAGCGGGTGCGTCTGGCGGTTCCGGAGGGCTGGGAAGCAGTGCTGCTGATTCCGGTGATCCTGCTGATCGGTTTCGGCTCGCTGGAAATCAGCGGCCATCTGGAAAACTGGTTCTTCGGCGGTGACATGCGCCTGTGGCTGTCCAACGACATGGGCATCCCGTTCGATCAGCGCAACGCCCTGGTAATCGGCCTGGCGATGGGCTTCGCGGTGATCCCGACCATCTATTCGATCGCCGAAGACGCCGTCTTCAGCGTGCCGAAGAGCCTCACCCTGGGCTCGCTGGCACTCGGTGCCACGCCCTGGCAGACCCTGACCCGCGTGGTGCTGTTGACCGCCAGCCCGGGCATCTTCTCGGCGCTGATGATCGGCATGGGGCGCGCCGTGGGCGAGACCATGATCGTGCTGATGGCCACCGGCAACACGCCGATCATGGAAGCCAACATCTTCGAAGGCATGCGCACCCTGGCCGCCAACGTCGCGGTGGAAATGCCCGAATCCGAAGTCGGGGGCACCCATTACCGCGTGCTGTTCCTCGCCGCGCTGGTACTGCTGATGTTCACCTTCGTCATGAACACCCTGGCCGAGCTGATCCGCCAGCGGCTGCGCGGCAAGTACGCCAGCCTGTAAACCAGACTTCGCAAAAGGTATCGATCCGTGAAAAAGGATTCGTTGAACACCTGGGTCAAGAGCGGCACACCCTGGATCTGGATGAACGCCGGCGCGGTGTCCATCGCCGTGATCATGACCCTGGGGTTGCTGGCGATCATTGCGGTGCGCGGCCTGGCGCACTTCTGGCCGGCCGACGTGATCGTCGCCGACTATAGCGTGCCCGGCGCCGAGACGCGTGTGCTGGCCGGCGAGGTCGTGCAGGCCGAAGAAGTGCCGCGGGCGCGCCTGGCGGCCAGCGGCCTGCCGGTGAACGTCGAGGGCGGCGAGTTCATGACCCGCGAGCTGCTCAAGGTCGGCAACCGCGAGGTCTACGGTGCAGATTTCTCCTGGGTCGTGGGTGAGTGGCTGAGCAACCAGCGCACACCCGCCGATCTGATGGTGCTGGAGCGCCGCGAGTGGGGCAATTTCTATGGTTTCCTGCTCAACGTGAAGGAAGCCGGCCAGCTGGTCGCCGAGGGCGAAGGTGCCTGGAACGAACTGCAGGCACGCATCGACCGCGTCGATGAGCTGCACACGCAGATCTCGCGCATCGAGAAGGTGGAAATCGGCCGCATCAACCACGGCCTCGAGCGTCTGCGCCTGAAGACCCGCAAGCTGGAGCTGGACGATCGCCTGGACGCGGCCGCCCAGGCCGATCTGGATGCCGAGCGCGCCCAGTGGGATGCCGAGTACCGGGTGCTGGAAGACAAGCTGGTGGCGCTGCAGCAGCAGTTCAACCGCGACAGCATCACCGTGCGCACCGCCGATGGCCGCGAACAGGAGATCAGCCTGGGCAAGGTGGTGCGAGCGTTCCAGCCCAATGCCATGTCGACGCCGCAGAAGCTGATGTTCTACTTCGCCAAGCTGTGGGAGTTCGTCAGCGACGAACCGCGCGAGGCCAATACCGAGGGCGGCGTGTTCCCGGCGATCTTCGGCACCGTGCTGATGACCCTGATCATGGCGGTGATCGTCACCCCGTTCGGCGTGATCGCCGCGGTCTACCTGCGCGAGTACGCCAAGCAGGGCCTGCTCACCCGCATCATCCGCATCGCCGTGAACAACCTGGCCGGCGTGCCGTCGATCGTCTACGGCGTGTTCGGCCTGGGCTTCTTCGTCTACGTGCTGGGCGGCTCGCTGGACCGGCTGTTCTATCCGGAAGCCGCGCCGGCGCCGGTGTTCGGCACGCCGGGTCTGATGTGGGCCTCGCTGACCCTGGCCATCCTCACCCTGCCGGTGGTGATCGTCGCCACCGAGGAAGGCCTGGCGCGCATTCCGCGGATGATCCGCGAAGGCTCGCTGGCCCTCGGCGCGACCAAGTCCGAGACGCTGTGGAAGGTGGTGCTGCCGATGGCCAGCCCGGCCATGATGACCGGCCTGATCCTCGCCGTGGCCCGCGCCGCCGGCGAAGTGGCGCCGCTGATGCTGGTCGGCGTGGTCAAGCTGGCGCCAAACCTGCCGCTCAATGGCAACTACCCTTACCTGCATCTGGATCAGAAGATCATGCACCTGGGCTTCCACATCTACGACGTCGGCTTCCAAAGCCCCAACGTCGAGGCGGCGCGCCCGCTGGTCTACGCCACGGCGTTCTTGCTGGTGTTGGTCATCGCGATTCTCAACTTCAGTGCGGTCGTCATCCGCAACCACCTGCGCGAGAAATACAAGGCGCTGGATCATTGATTGGTGCTGCAAGCCCGGCGGTCTGCTTCGAGACGAAGCAACCGGCCTGGCTTGCAGCCAATAGCAGCCCGGGGCTGCAAACGGAGCGAGCACATGCAAACCAACACCCACTCCATCGACATTTCCGCGCTGGGTCGCGACAAGCGCAGCCTGAACCTGGCCAACGAGCAGGTCGCCATCGAGGTGCCTGACCTCAGCCTGTACTACGGCCAGAAGCAGGCGCTGTTCAACGTCAGCATGAACATCCCGCGCCAGCGCGTGACGGCCTTCATCGGGCCGTCCGGCTGCGGCAAGTCGACCCTGCTGCGCTGCTTCAACCGTATGAACGACCTGGTCGACGGCTGCCGCATTGAGGGCGCGATCAACCTCGACGGCACCAACATCTACCGCAAGGGCGAAGACGTGGCCGACCTGCGCCGTCGCGTCGGCATGGTGTTCCAGAAGCCCAACCCGTTCCCCAAGAGCATCTACGAGAACGTGGTCTACGGCCTGCGCATCCAGGGCATCAAGCAGAAGCGCGTGCTCGACGAGACCGTCGAGTGGGCGCTCAAGGGCGCGGCGCTGTGGGACGAGGTCAAGGATCGCCTGCACGAATCGGCACTCGGCCTCTCCGGTGGTCAGCAGCAGCGCCTGGTGATCGCCCGCACCATCGCCGTGCAGCCGGAAGTGCTGCTGCTCGACGAGCCGAGTTCGGCCCTCGACCCGATCTCCTCGCTGAAGGTCGAAGAGCTGATCTACGAGCTCAAGTCCAAGTACACCATCGTCATCGTTACCCACAACATGCAGCAGGCCGCGCGGGTGTCCGACTACACCGCGTTCATGTACATGGGCAAGCTGATCGAGTACGGCGATACGGATACGCTGTTCACCAACCCGGCCAAGAAGCAGACCGAAGACTACATCACCGGCCGCTACGGCTAGCCGGCCATGGCAAACCGCGCTGCTCGTTGTCGGCGGCGCTTGCCGTACTCGTTTGTACTGTCTGCGCGCCGCCTCCTAGCGCAGCACGCTTTGCCAAGGGCCGGCTCGTCCGGCGAGAGAACCACAGTTTCGCAAGGGCTCGATGATGATCAGCAAAGACAGCCACACCCAACACATTTCCCAGCAGTTCAACGCCGAGCTGGAGGAGGTGCGCAGCCACCTGCTGGCCATGGGCGGGCTGGTGGAGAAGCAGGTCAACGACGCGGTCACCGCGCTGATCGAGGCCGATTCCGGGCTCGCCCAGCAGGTTCGTGAAGTGGATGACCAGATCAACCAGATGGAGCGCAATATCGATGAGGAATGCGTGCGCATCCTCGCCCGCCGCCAGCCGGCGGCTTCCGATCTGCGCCTGATCATCAGCATCTCCAAGTCGGTGATCGACCTCGAGCGCATTGGTGACGAGGCGACCAAGATCGCCCGCCGCGCCATCCAGCTGTGCGAGGAAGGCGAGTCGCCCAAGGGTTACGTCGAGGTGCGTCACATCGGCGACCAGGTGCGTCGGATGGTGCAGGAATCGCTGGATGCCTTCGCTCGTTTCGATGCCGAGCTGGCGCTGTCGGTGGCGCAGTACGACAAGACCGTCGACCGTGAATACAAGACCGCGCTGCGCGAGCTGGTCACCTACATGATGGAAGACCCGCGCTCGATCTCCCGCGTGCTCAGCGTGATCTGGGCGCTGCGCTCGCTGGAGCGCATCGGCGACCACGCACGCAACATCGCCGAACTGGTGATCTACCTGGTGCGCGGCACCGACGTGCGCCACCTCGGCCTGGCACGCATGGCCGAGGAAGTGGAAGGCACCAAGGAGCGCTGACAGGCGCGCCGGTAGCGGTGCGCGTCCGCTCACTGTCTGCGGGTGCGCGCTGCGCTCAGTTGGTTGTCAGCGCCTCGCTCAGATAGTCGATCAGCGCCCGTGTCTTCGGCGGCAGGTGATGGTTCTGTCGCCACAGCAGCCAGGCCGCGCCCTGGTAGGAGCCGGTGTAGCGCCACTGCGGCAGCACTTCGCGCAACTGCCCGTCGGCCAGCGCCAGAGCAGCGGTGAAATGCGGCAGGCAGGTGATGCCCAGGCCCGCCAGCGCCACCAGTAGCCGCGCCTCGCTGTGGTTGCTGATGTAGCGGCCACGCACTGTCACCGTCTCCTGCAGCTCGCCGCGGCGCAGGTGCCAGCGATTGTCTCCCGCCGTTTCCCCCAGATACAGGCAGCTGTGGCGCAGCAGGTCCTGCGGATGTTGCGGCTCGCCGTGGCGCTGCAGGTAGTCGGGGCTGGCGCAGAGCAGTTGGCGCACCGGCCCGAGCGGCTTGCCGGCCAGGCCTTCGGGTGGGTTGTCGGTGACCTGCACCAGCAGGTCGAAACCGTCCTCGATCAGGTCCGGGCTCTGGTCACTGATCCGCAGCTGTACATCGACCTCGGGGTAGCGCTGGAGAAAGGCCGGCATCAACGGCCCGACGACGAACTTGCCATAGGCCTTCGGCACGCTCAGGCGCACCAGCCCGCGCGGGCTGCGCATCAGCCGCTCGCCGATGGCGACGGCGGCGTCGGCTGCATCGAGCATTTCCCGGCAATGCTGGTAGAACTCCGCCCCGGCCTCGTTCAGCCGCAGCTGGCGGGTCGTGCGCTCCAGCAGGCGCAGCGCCAGGGCCTGCTCCAGCCGTGCAACCTGGCGGCTCACCGCCGACGGTGTGCTGCCCAGCAGGCGCGCGGCGCCGGAGAAGCTGCCGGCCTCGACCACCCGCACGAACACGGCCATGTAGGGCAGCAGGGCTGCGCTGTCATTCGTTCCCATGCGGAACAGGTCCTGTGCTGTTTCGCTGGATTATCGACTGCCGCGACAGGCCCGACAATCAGCGCCTGATTGGTGCGGGGATTCGAACATGAAAGGCACGTTGAGACAGGGGCTGTGGCTGGCCGATGGCATGCTGCTGACGGTGGCGCTGATCTGGGGCAGCAGCTATGCGGTGGCCAAGCAGGCGCTGCTGTTCTACCCGGTGCTGGGTTTTCTGGCGATCCGCTTCGGCCTGACCTTTGTCCTGCTGCTGCCGCAACTGCGCGGCGCCGGTCGCCGGGCGCTGCGCCCCGGCCTGCCGCTGGGGCTGGTGATGCTGGCGATCTTTCTCTGCGAGACCTGGGGCGTGATGCTGACCAGCGCCAGCAATGCGGCGTTTCTGATCAGCCTGTGCGTGGTGATCACGCCGTTCATGGAGTGGCTGCTGCTGCGCCAGCGGCCGCATAACACACTGTTCCTCGCCTGCGCGCTGTCGCTGGCGGGCGTCTGGCTGCTGACCGGCGGGCCGCAGCTGTCGCTCAATCTCGGCGATGCGCTGATGCTGGCCGCCGCGTTGCTGCGCGCGGTGCTGGTCTGCCTGACCCGGCGATTGACGGCCGGCCGGGAAATCCCGGCACTGGCGCTGACTGCGGTACAGAGTGGAGTCGTCGCGGCGGGCTGCATCCTGCTCGGCGTGTCGCTGCCGGGCGGACTGCCGGCGCTGCCGATGGAGCCGGGCTTCTGGTTCGGCACGCTGTATCTGGTGCTATTCGCCACGCTGTTCGCCATGTTCGCGCAGAACCGCGCGCTGGGGCGCAGCAGCGCGACGCGGGTGTCGCTGCTGATGGGCTCCGAACCGCTGTTCGGCGCGATCATCGCCGGTGTCTGGCTGGGTGAGCGGCTGGGACCGATGGGCTGGGCGGGTGGGTTGCTGATCATGCTGGCGACACTGTGCACCTTGCGGGTCGCACGTGCGCCGGTGCCGGCCGCCAATGCGCGATGCGCGCGGATGCACGGTGAAATGCTCGGTTAGTCCCTGTCTTGCCGATCTCGCCACCGATCATGCGGCAGACACCACAGGGGTAGGGTGGGCTTCAGCCCACCGACAACCCCGCGCACGCCACCCGCTGGTGGGCTGAAGCCCACCCTACGCTCCACCTGATCGGCTCAGTTTTGCTGCAGTTGAGTTTCCAGCTCGTCCAGCGCCGCCTGACGCTCGCCGTCCTGCAGGCGGGCGCCGGGGTTGAGCGACGACCACTCGGGATGGGCGCGACAGCGTTGCAGGGCTTCGGGCAGCTTGCCCTCGCGCCAGCCCTGATCCTGCGGCGTGGCCAGGCGGATCGCCTCGGTGGCGGCGTGCCCGCGAGTCGCGAGCACGGCCAGCAGTTGACGCTGGCGCAGGGCGAGCAGGCGCAGTACGGCGTCGTCGACGCTCAGCTCGCGCTGCCCCTTGAGCTTGCCGAGCAGGCGATTGCCATAGTGCCGCGCGGTCTGCGCGCCGCCGCCGGCGATGGCGCCGAGCAGCGCCGCGGCGCCGAGGGTGATGCCGCCGACCATCAGGTCGACGCCGGCACCGGCCGCGGCACCTGCGGCCATGCCGCCGCCGATCTTCACGCCCAGCTGCTTGAGGGTCTCGGGGTTGAACAGGTCGTCGCCCCAGCGCCCGTCGAGCAGCGGCAGATCACTGGCCGCCGCATCGTCCTGGCGAAAGGCATACAGGCGCAGCAGCGCCTCGACGCAGCGCTGTTCGCGGCGGCGCACGGCATCGTGCAATTCACGAATGGCGCCGCGCTCCAGTTCCGGCTGTGCGGCCACGCTGCGTCGGCAAGCGGCGACATCCACCAGCAGTTCGGCGATCAGTCGCTGGCCGCTGGCCAGACGTGCAGCAGCCTGGGCCTCGTGGTCCTCGATCAGTCGCTGCAGCTTGGGTCGCGCCTGTTCCAGCAGCAGCGCCAGGCTTTCGTACAGCCGGCGCTCACCGTCCACGGGTGGCGCCACGCTGTCGAAGCGCACCAGTGCATGCAGGCCGAGGCGGGCCAGGGCCTGACGCCATTCCTCGTCGCGGTGCCCCGGCTGGGCGACGAAGTTGAGCACCGGCAACAGCGGCTTGCCGCAGCCGGCGAGCACCGCCAGCTCGTCCTTGTACTTGGCCAGCACCGGCTCACGGGCGTCGATCACGTAGAGCCCGGCGTCGCTGGCCAGCAACTGACGCAGCACCTTGGCTTCCTGCTCGAAGCGCTGGCGTGCCTCGCTGCCGTCGAGAAAGCGCGCAGTGCGTGCCGGACCGTCGAGGCGCTCACCGGGGCGCTCCAGCCGTTCGAGGTAGTCGAGCAGGGCGATGGCATCTTCCAGGCCGGGGGTGTCGTAGAGCTCCAGCAGCGGCTCGCCGTCCACCGACAGCCGCGCACCCTCGACGTGGCGGGTGGTGCTCGGCCGGTGCGAGACCTCACCGAAGCCGATGTCGCGGGTCAGGGTGCGCAGCAGCGAGGTCTTGCCGACATTGGTATGGCCGACCACGGCCAGTTTCAGCGCTTCAGTCATGGCCTGTCTCCAGCCAGCGCAGCGGCGTCGTGTTGGAATGGGGCAGGCCCAGGCTGTCCAGCGCCTGGTGCCAGTCTTCCAGACGCGCACTGTCCAGTGCCTCGCCGGGTGGTGCCTGCAGCAGCCAGACCCGAGTTGCCGCGGCACAGCGCGACAGTTCGCCGATCAGCGCCAGGGTGCCGCGATCCGGCGAGCGCCGGGGATCGCAGGCGATGGCCAGGCGCGCCGGTGGAAAGCGGCTTAGCTGATCGAGCAGGCGCCGGCGCCCCTCGCGATCGTCGAGAATGCCGGCATCGGCGATGTCCTTGGACAGAGCCGGTGGCCATGGACGACTGCCATCCAATTCGATGGCCACCAGTACGGCGCCCTCGCTGCCATCGAGCTGAGCGCCGGCAGTCGGTGCGTGCAGTTGGGCGGGCGCCGCATCACGGATGCCGAGGCGCTCGCTGGGTGGCTGCAGGCGTTCGCGTAGCAGGCGGTAGGCCGGCAGGTTCAGGTCGAGCTTCAACGCGGCGCGCCCACGGCGCCAGCGCCACAGGCTGAACCCCGCCAGCAGCAGCCGTGGCAGCAATCCGTAGATCAGCAGCACGCCAACCAGCCAGCCGGCCCAGCGTTGCCGGGCGCCTTCCAGATCGCCGCCGAGCGCGCCGCTGGCGCGGATCTGCTCGATATCCGGCACGCTAAAGCCGAGCAGTGCCGGCAGCGCGCCGAGGGCCTGGGTCAGGCCGACGAAGGCGCTCTCGCCGAGGATGGTGGTTTCCCAGACGAAGCCGTAACGGCGGGTCGCCAGCAGGGCGAGGAGGCTGAGCAGGGCGCTGGCCATCGCCAGCAGCCATAGGGCGTGCGCGCCTGTTCCCAGCAACCAGCGCCCGAGTCGGCGCTGATGCAGCACGCTCAGCAGCGCTGGCGCCAGCTGCGCGGCGCGGGCGTCGCGGGCGAGCTCCTCGCTGAGCCAGAGCCACAGCCGCCCCAACGCACCGCCGCTGTCGCCAGCGAAGAGCAGGCCGAGCAGCCAGCCGAGCAGGGTCAGCAGGTTCAGCCCGAGCAGGCTGCCCAGTGCCCAGAACACATTGACCGGCCGCTGTCCGTCGCCGAGCGCGGCGAAGGCCAGCCCGGCACCGGTGAAGAGCGCCAGCAGGATCAGCGCGAGCGCGCCCAGGCGGGCGCCCTGACGCCAGTGCCGGAGCGCCTCGATGAGCCCGTCACGGTGCGCCAGCCAGAGCGCGCGGCGCTCGATCAGCGCGGAGAGATCGCCGCCCTGGGTACGGGCCTGGCGGTTGGCCTCGTCGTCGTCCAGCGGCCCGGCATGCTCTTCGCGCAGGCGCACGGCTTCGGTCAGCCAGAGACGGTCGAGCGGAAGAATTGATTCAGCAGCGGGTGATGAGGGAGCGGGCACGCGGCTTCTCGTGGAGGGGCTTGGTTCGGAGAATAACGTTGCTCGTCGGAAGAGTGAAATCAGTCAAGTCGTCAGGCCGGAGCGTGCTGTACGATCCGCCGCCGATCAATGATCGCTTCGCGGCTTGCCGCATCACCTGCCACGGATAGGCCGGTTCGCCACGCTTTGCTGGCCCGCCTCCGCACTAAAAGGACTTTGCCATGAAAGACATTTTCTTCTTCGACGCCATGTTGACGCCCAAGATCATCACCCTGCTGTACTGGGCGGGGCTCCTGGCCGTCATCATCTGCAGTGTTGCCGCCATGTTCGGCGTATTCGGCGGAGGCCTCTGGTCCGGCCTGGCGATCCTGGTTGGCGGACTGGTCGGCACCCGACTCTGGTGTGAGCTGCTGATCGTGATGTTCAAGATCAACGACAACCTGAAGAAAATCGCCATCCGTCAGTGATTGGCCGGGGCGGCTTCCCTGCCGCCTTTCTTTTCTTTGTTCTCCTGACCGTCATTCGGCCTGAGCGCGAACCTGCACTGCGATGTCCGGCTGGTCGATGAACAGGCCATCGATGCCGGCATCGAGGAAGGCGCGGATCTCCGCTTCGCTGTCACCGCGCTCGTGGCGCTTGTCGCTGCTGCGCAGGTTGGCCGGAAGGAAGGCGTTTTCTGCGCGGAAGGTGTACGGGTGGACCTTGAGCCCGACCGCATGGGCGGCGGCGACGAAGCCGGTCGGCGTGCCCAGATTGCCGTTGCCGTCACGCGGAATGATGTAGCTCTTCTCCGGGCCGACGCCGGCGGCGTAGCGGGAGATGGCCTTGAGCCCGGCGGGGGTGGCCATCTGCGCGTAGGTCAGCTTGGTCCCGCGCACCTGCTGGTCATACGGCTGGCCGGAGCTGAACAGCTGCACCAGGCGCAGCTGGGTCAGGCGGCTGAGGGTCTTGAGGTTGTCCACCTCGAACGACTGGATATACACCGGCGCGTGGCGCCCGACGTAGCCGTTGCGGGTGAGGATGCGCACCAGCGGCTTCTCCATGGCCAGCCCGAGCTGCTGGAAATGCGTCGGATGCTTGGTTTCCGGGTACAGACCGATGCGCCGGCCCTGGCTGAGCTGCAGTGTTTTCACCAGGTCGATGATCTCCTGCAGGGTCGGGATTTCCAGGCTGCCGTCCATGCGGGCATTGCCCGGGCGGATATCCGGGATGCGCTCGATGGCGCGCAGGGTCTTCAGCTCGGCGAGGGTGAAGTCTTCGCTGAACCAGCCGGTGAGGGTGACGCCGTCGACCTGCTGGGTGCGCTTGCGATCGGCAAACTCGGGACGCTGGGCGACATCGGTGGTCAGGCCCAGCTCGTTGTCGTGGCGGGCGACGATATGGCCGTCACGGGTCATCACCAGGTCCGGCTCGATGTAGTCGGCGCCCTGGAAAACGGCCAAGGCATAGGCGGCCAGGGTGTGCTCCGGTACATAGCCGCTGGCGCCGCGGTGGGCGATCACCAGCGGGGTCGGTTCGCCCCGCGCAGCCTGGTGTTTCGCGGCGTGTTCATCCGGCGCAGCGAAGCCGGCGAGCGGAAGCAACAGGGTGCAGGCGGTGAGCCAGCGGCGAAGGGAAGCGGTGGTCTTGCGGGCCATTTCGGCATCTCCTCGGTTTGGATGTCCCAGCCTGCGCCACTTGCATGACCGGACGTTGACGCTGCGTTGCCCCTTGCGTTGCAAAACGGTTAAGCCGACGAACGGCTGGCGCTTCGGCAAGCTGCATCGCTCTGCTATTCTCGCCGCCATGAATCAGACCCGCCTTCCCCTCGCCATGATCGCCGCCCTCGCGCAGAACCGCGTGATCGGCCTCGACAACCGCATGCCCTGGCATCTGCCCGCCGATCTCAAGCATTTCAAGGCCATGACCCTTGGCAAGCCGATAATCATGGGTCGCAAGACCTGGGACTCGCTCGGCCGCCCGCTGCCGGGGCGGCTCAACCTGGTGGTCAGTCGCCAGGCCGATCTGCAGCTCGACGGCGCGGAAACCTTCACCGATCTGGATGCCGCGCTGGTGCGTGCCGAGCAGTGGGCGCGCGAGCAGGGTGTCGCCGAGCTGATGCTGATCGGCGGTGCGCAGCTGTACGCCCAGGCGTTGGGGCAGGCGCAGCGGCTTTACCTGACACGGATCGATGCCGCTCCAGAAGGCGATGCGTTCTTTCCGGCCTTCGACGAAGCCGAGTGGCAGTGCATCGACAGCCAGCCGCACCCGGCCGAGGGCGAGGCGCCTGCGTATCGGTTCGAGACCTGGCAACGGCGCTGATCGGCGCCGTCTTCGCTTGATCGGCGCCAAGTCCTTCCGCCTGGCCAGCTTCTATCCTTCGCAACAACCGTTTTCGAGACCCAGCCGATGCAAACCCGCGAATCCGACGTGCCGCAAGCCGAGCGCGTATCGGCGATCTTCGTTCGTCACCCGCTGTGGGAGGACGCTCTGGCGCTGCTCACCGGCACCGCGCTGGTCGCCCTTGGCATCGCCTTCTACAGCCACGCCGGGCTGCTGACCGGCGGCACCGTTGGGCTGGCCTTTCTGCTCAAGTACCTGGCCGGCTGGTCGTTCGGCCCGGTGTTCTTCCTGCTCAACCTGCCGTTTTACGCACTGGCGATCTGGCGCATGGGCTGGAAGTTCACCCTGCGCACCGTCTGCGCAGTGGGGCTGGTCTCGCTGTTCGCCGAGCTGACACCGCAGTGGGTGCGCTTCGCCGAGCTGAATGTGGTTTACGCCGCGGTGTTCGGTGGTTTCGCCATCGGCATCGGCCTGCTGATCCTGTTCCGCCATCGCGCCAGTCTTGGCGGGGTGAACATCCTCGCGTTGTTCCTGCAGGAGCGTTTCGGCCTGCGCGCCGGTACCTTCCAGATGGGCATCGACGCGCTGATCGTCATGGCTGCGGTGTTCGTCGTACCGGTGGACAAGGTGCTGCTTTCGGTGCTCGGCGCCGTGGCGCTGAATCTGGTGTTGGCGATCAATCACCGCGCCGATCGCTACATGGGCGTCAGCTGAGGCTGATCAGCTCCACCTGCGCCTGGCCGTCGTTCAGCTCCAGCAGTGCCAGGCTGATCGGCAGGCTGAAGCGTCGCGGACCGGCGCTGCCCGGGTTCACGTAGAGCACGCCGTCGCGCCGCTCGACCTTCGGTTTGTGCGAGTGGCCGGCGATCACCACGTCGACGCCGGCGGCAAGCGGGTCGATATCCAGCTGCTTGAGGTCGTGCAGCACGTGCAGGGTGAGACCCTCGATGCGCAGGTCGAGGCGTTCGGGCAGCACCTGCGCCCAGTCGGCCGTATCGATATTGCCGCGGATCGCCTCCAGCGGCGCGATGACGCGCAGCCCGTCGAGCACCTGCGGTTTGCCGATATCGCCGGCGTGAATGATCTGTGCGCAGCCCTGCAGTGCCGCCACCGCCTCGGGGCGGAGCAGGCCGTGGGTGTCGGAGATCAGGCCGATGCGCATGCCGGTGTACCCTTTAACTGCTTCGTCAGGTCATCCGACCCTTGGCCGACCGCTGTGGTTGCGGCAGGCTTGGGCTGTTCAGGTCGAGGAGTCTGGCATGGATCGGGTGGATTGCGTGGTGGTGGGCGCCGGGGTGGTCGGGTTGGCGGTGGCACGTGCGCTGGCGCTGGCCGGCCGCGAGGTGCTGATACTGGAAGCCGAGGCGGCCTTTGGCACCGCCACCAGCGCGCGCAACAGCGAAGTCATCCACGCCGGCATCTACTACCCGCAGGGCTCGCTCAAGGGCCGGTTGTGCGTGGCCGGGCGTCGCCAGCTCTACGATTTCTGCAACAGCCACGGCGTGGCCCATCGACGTTGCGGCAAGTTGATCGTCGCCACCGACGAGGCCCAGATCGCTGCGCTGGAGCAATTGCGGCGGCACGCGCTGGCCAATGGGGTCGATGACCTGCAGCACCTCGATGGGCGCGAGGTGCTGGCGCTGGAGCCGGAAGTACAGGCGGTGGCAGGGCTGCTCTCGCCGAGTACCGGCATCATCGACAGCCACGCGCTGATGCTGGCACTGCTGGGCGATGCCGAGCGCCACGGCGCGGTGCTGGCACTGAACGCGCCGGTAACGGCGATCACGGTTGGCAGCGCGGGCTTGCAGGTCGAGGTGGGCGGCGCCGACCCGCTGCAGTTGCTGGCCCGCACCCTGGTGAATTGCGCCGGGCATGGTGCGCCCATCCTCGCTGCGCACACCGCCGGGTTGGACCCGGCGGCTCGGCCGCGGCAGTTCTTCGCCAAGGGCAGCTACTTCAGCCTGAGCGGGCGCACGCCGTTTCGCCATCTGGTCTATCCGCTGCCCGAGCCCGGCGGCCTCGGCGTGCACCTGACCCTGGACCTGGCTGGCCAGGCGCGTTTCGGCCCGGACGTGCAGTGGGTCGAGGACCTTGATTACCGCATCGAGCCGGAACGGGCCGAGGGCTTCTACGCCGCGATTCGCCGTTATTGGCCGGCGCTGCCGGACGCTTCGCTGCAACCGGCCTACACCGGCATCCGCCCGAAGATCAGCGGCCCCGGCGAGGCGGCCGCGGACTTTCGCATTGATGGCCCGGCGCAGCACGGCGTCGCCGGGCTGGTGAACCTGTTCGGCATCGAGTCGCCGGGCCTGACTGCCTGCCTGGCGATCGCGGATCACGTGACGGCCCGGCTGCACGAGGCGCGCGCATAAAAAACCCGGCACAGGGCCGGGCTTTTTCTTGTCGCAGCGATCAGCCGTCCAGCATCGCCTTGTTGCGCACCGCGCCCTTGTCGGCGCTGGTAGCGAGCAGGGCGTAGGCCTTGAGCGCCGTGGTCACCTTGCGCGGGCGCGGCTGGGCCGGCTTCCAGCCCTTCTTGTCCTGCTCGATGCGGCGGTGGGCCAGCTCTTCATCCGACACCTGCAGCTGGATGCTGCGGTTGGGGATATCGATCAGCACCTTGTCGCCGTCCTGCACCAGGCCGATGGCGCCGCCCGCGGCCGCTTCCGGCGAAGCATGGCCGATGGACAGGCCGGAGGTGCCGCCGGAGAAGCGACCGTCGGTGAGCAGCGCGCATTCCTTGCCGAGGCCCTTGGACTTCAGATACGAGGTCGGGTAGAGCATTTCCTGCATGCCCGGGCCGCCCTTCGGACCTTCGTAGCGAATGATGACGATGTCGCCTGGCTTCACCTCGTCGGCGAGGATGCCTTTCACGGCGCTGTCCTGGCTTTCATAGATCTTCGCCGTGCCTTCGAACACGTGAATGGACTCGTCCACGCCGGCAGTCTTCACCACGCAGCCGTCCAGGGCGATATTGCCGTAGAGCACGGCGAGGCCGCCTTCCTGGGAATAGGCGTGCTCGACGCTGCGGATGCAGCCTTCGGCACGGTCCAGGTCCAGGCTCGGCCAGCGGGTGGCCTGGCTGAAGGCGACCTGGGTCGGGATGCCCGCCGGACCGGCCTTGAAGAAGGTATGTACCGCTTCGTCCTGGGTCTGGGTGATGTCCCATTCGGCGATGGCATCGGCCATGCTCGGGCTGTGCACGGTGGAAACATCGGTGTGCAGCAGGCCGCCGCGGGCCAGCTCGCCGAGGATGGAGAAAATGCCGCCGGCGCGGTGCACGTCTTCCATGTGGTACTTCTGGATGTTCGGCGCCACCTTGCACAGCTGCGGCACCTTGCGCGACAGCGCGTCGATGTCGCGCAGGTCGAAGTCGACCTCGGCTTCCTGGGCTGCGGCCAGGAGGTGCAGGATGGTGTTGGTCGACCCGCCCATGGCGATGTCCAGGGTCATGGCGTTTTCGAAGGCCTTGCGGCTGGCCACGTTGCGCGGCAGCACGGACTCGTCGCCGTCCTGGTAGTAACGCTTGCACAGCTCGACGGCGATACGCCCGGCGCGCAGGAACAGCTGCTCGCGGTCGGCGTGGGTGGCCAGCGTGGTGCCGTTGCCCGGCAGGGACAGGCCGAGGGCTTCGGTCAGGCAGTTCATCGAGTTGGCGGTGAACATGCCCGAGCAGCTGCCACAGGTGGGGCAGGCGCTGCGCTCGTATTCGGCGACCTTCTCATCGGAGCAGGAGTCGTCGGCGGCCACCACCATGGCGTCGACCAGGTCCAGGCCGTGGTTGGCCAGCTTGGTCTTGCCGGCTTCCATCGGCCCGCCGGAAACGAACACCACCGGGATGTTCAGACGCAGCGCGGCCATCAGCATGCCGGGGGTGATCTTGTCGCAGTTGCTGATGCAGACGATGGCGTCGGCACAATGCGCATTGACCATGTATTCCACCGAGTCGGCGATGATCTCGCGCGACGGCAGCGAATAGAGCATGCCGTCGTGGCCCATGGCGATGCCGTCGTCGACCGCGATGGTGTTGAACTCCTTCGCCACGCCGCCGTGCCTCTCGATCTCGCGGGCGACCAGCTGGCCCATGTCTTTCAGATGCACGTGGCCGGGAACGAACTGGGTGAAGGAGTTGGCGATGGCGATGATCGGCTTCTTGAAGTCTTCGTCCTTCATGCCGGTGGCGCGCCACAGCGCCCGGGCACCGGCCATGTTGCGGCCGTGCGTGGAGGTTTTCGAACGGTAATCAGGCATGACGGTTCCTGCGGCTAATCAGGTAATCGGAGGTATGCGTATGGTGAGCAACGCCTGTGCCGGATGCAACGGAGGATGACCGTGCGTTCGGAAGGGGCCGGGTCGAGGCGGGGTAATCGCTCGTGGGGCCTGGGCTCAGGGTCCGCCGTGTGGTGAATGGCGAGATATCACCGATTCTACGCACGTTCCGGCAGCCGGGCCAGGCGGGACGATTGCCGGTACGCCGGTATGCCGCGCGCTAGCCGCATGGCGACGCCGGAGGAGGCGTCCGAGACGCACATCCGCTGAAAAAAGCCGCTTTGACCGCTGGTCCGCTTCTGCCTGCGTGCGACTGGCGGGTCGATTATCGCTCGCTAGAGTCCATTCCCGACCGTTTCGCTGGCTGCCGCGCCACTGGAGTTGCGTGCTGCCCGCTGGCGGTCGGCCGGTATGTGTCCGTTTCGCGACGGTAGGGCAGCGTTCGACCGGCGATGAATCCTTATACCAATGACAAGAACGAGGAATGCAGATGCGCAAGTTCACACTTGGATGCCTGAGTGCCACGGCGCTGGTCGCCCTGTCCGTTTCCGCCACCGCCGCTCCGCTGCCCGATACGCCCGGCGCGCCCTTTCCGTCGGTTTCGAGCTTCGACAACGACGGGCCGTACGCGGTGACCAGTCAGAGCGAGGGGCCCAATTGCCGGGTCTACCGGCCACGCACGCTCGGCCAGGGCGGAGTCCGCCACCCGATCATCCTCTGGGGCAACGGCACCGGTACCGGGCCGACCACCTATTCCGGACTGCTGAGCCATTGGGCCAGCCATGGCTTCGTGGTCGCCGCGGCGGAAACCTCCAACGCCGGTACCGGGCGGGACATGCTGGCCTGCCTGGATTACCTGGTGCAGGAGAGCAACCGCACCTATGGCACTTACGTCGGCGTGCTGAACACCGGGCGGGTCGGGACCTCGGGGCATTCCCAGGGCGGTGGCGGCTCGATCATGGCCGGGCAGGACGATCGCGTTAAGGCCACCGCGCCGATCCAGCCGTACACCATTGGTCTAGGCCATGACTCGTCGTCGCAGCGCAACCAGCGCGGGCCGATGTTCCTGATGTCCGGCGGTGCCGACACCATTGCCATTCCTTACCTGAACGCGCAGCCGGTCTTCACCCGCGCCAACGTGCCGATCTTCTGGGGCGAGCGGCGCTATGTCAGCCACTTCGAGCCGGTGGGTGATGGCGGGGCCTATCGCGGCCCGACGACGGCCTGGTTCCGTTATCACCTGATGGACGACGAAAGTGCGCGCAGCACTTTCTACGGACGCTTCTGCGGGTTGTGCACCAGCCTGTTGTGGAGCGATCAGCGCAAGGGCATCGAGTAAAGGGATGAGCGCAGGGCGGCGGTTCGCCGCCGCCTTGCGCGCCTGATGCGGGGGTCAGCTGTTGGGCAGGATGCGGCAGGTCAGGCTCTTGATATAGCGGGTTTCCGGGATCGCCGGATGCACCGGATGGTCTGGGCCCTGAGCGCCGCGCTCGAGCAGCTGGATGTTGCGATCCAGATGGCGCGCGCTGCCGAGCAGGATGTTCTGCAGGTGGTCTTCTTCCAGGTGCATGGAGCAGCTGGCGCTGACCAGGATGCCGTCCTTGTTCAGCAGGCGCATGGCGGCCTCGTTAAGGCGGCGGTAGGCGGCCTCGCCGTTCTTGATGTCCTTCTTGCGCTTGATGAAGGCCGGTGGGTCGGTGATCACCACGTCGAAGCGCTCCTCGGCGTTCTTCAGTTCCTTCATCGCCTCGAAGGCATCGCCCTCGACGCAGGTCATCTTCTCGCCCACGCCATTGAGTGCGGCATTGCGCTCGACGCCGTCCAGGGCAAAGGCCGAGGCGTCGACGCAGAACACCTCGCTGGCGCCGAAGGCGGCGGCCTGCACGCCCCAGCCGCCGATGTAGCTGAACAGGTCGAGCACGCGCTTGCCCTTCACATAGGGCGCCAGGCGCGCGCGATTCATGCGGTGATCGTAGAACCAGCCGGTCTTCTGGCCCTGCAGCACCGGCGCCTCGAACTTCACGCCGTTCTCTTCCAGCGCGACCCATTCCGGCACCACACCGAAGGCGGTATCCACGTAACGCTCCAGGCCTTCGGCGTCGCGGGCGCTGGAGTCGTTCTTCCAGAGCACGCCGCGCGGCTTGAGCACCTGCACCAGCGCCTCCAGCACGGCATCCTTGTTGCGCTCCATGGTCGCCGAAGCCAGCTGCACCACCAAGTGGTCGTGGAAGCGATCGACCACCAGTCCCGGCAGCAGATCGGAATCGCCGTAGATCAGCCGGTAGCAGGGCTGCTCGAACAGCCGCTCGCGCAGGCTCAGGGCGACCTTGATGCGGTGCACCAGTAGCGACTTGTCCAGGCTGTGCTTGAGGTCGCGCGACAGCAGCCGCGCGCAGATCAGGTTGTTCGGCGACACGCCGACGATACCCAGCGGCTTGCCACCGGCGGCTTCGAGGATGGCCTGGTCGCCGGCGGCGAAGCCGGCCAGCGGCGTGGCGGCCGTGTCGACTTCGTTGCTGTAGACCCACAGATGGCCCGCGCGCAGGCGGCGGTCGGCATTGGCTTTGAGACGCAGGCTGGGCAGGGTCATCGGCAGGGCTCCGGAAAAAAGACGGGCATTCTAAACGAGCGGCCCGCCGCATGCGCTGGGGTCGTAGGAAAAACGCCCGCCGCGTGCCTGTCGATGCCTCGCTCAGGCGGACAACGCGTCGATCAGCGCCTGGCTGAATGCCGGGATGTCATCGGGCTTGCGGCTGCTGATGAGGTGGCCATCGACCACCACCTGCTCGTCAACCCACTCGGCGCCGGCATTCTTCAGGTCGTCGGTGAGCGATGGCCAACTGGTCATGCGCTTGCCGTTGACCAGATCGGCCGAGATCAACAGCCAGCCGCCATGGCAGATCACGGCGATGGTCTTGTTCGCACGGGCGGCATCGCGAACCAGTTCCTGGGCCATCTCATCGCTGCGAATGGTGTCGGAATTGACCACGCCGCCAGGCAGTAGCACGGCGTCGTAGTCCTCCATGCGGATGCTGTCGAAGGTGTTGTCGACATGGAACTTGGAGGCCGGGGTGGTGTGGTTCCAGCCGGTCACCTCACCATTCTTGGCAGAGATGATCTCGGCGGTTGCGCCGGCCTTTTCCAGCGCCTCCTTGGGCCCGGTCAGTTCGACCTGCTCGAAGCCATCGGTCACCAGGATTGCCACACGCTTGCCTTTGAGTGAATCGGCCATTGCTCTGTCCTCTTCGTCGGTTCGACTTTCATGCACTTGAAATCCGACCATCAACTCGGCCAAAGTTCGCACTCTTTTCGCACAGTAGTGGCCTTCGGCTAGTCCCGGGCCGAGCCTCACCATGACCATCGAACTTACCGACGAGCAGATCCGTAGCGTGCTGCAGGGAATCAACGTGCCTGCGCAGCCGCAGATCATGGTTGACCTGCAGATGGAACAGATGGCACCGGAGCCCGATCTGCGCGCCATTGCGCGGCTGATCAGCCAGGACCCGGGACTGTCTGGGGCGTTGCTCAAGACGGTCAATTCGCCGTTCTACGGTCTGGCCAATCGTGTCGCCTCGATCCAGCAGGCGGTCAATCTGCTGGGCTGCAACACCGTGATCAATCTGATCAACGCTCAATCCATTCGCGGCGAACTCACGGATGCCGCGATCGTCACGCTCAACCGCTTCTGGGATACCGCGCAGGACGTGGCCATGGCCTGCCTGACGCTGGCCAAGCGCATCGGCTATGCGTCGCCGGACGAGGCCTACACCCTCGGGCTGTTCCACAATTGCGGCATCCCGCTGATGCTCCAGCGTTTTCCCGGCTACATGGCGGTGCTGGAGGAGGCGTACGCCAGCACCAACGCCGAGACGCGGGTGATCGATATCGAAAATCGCGTCCTGAATACCAACCATGCGGTGGTGGGGTTCTTCGTGGCGCGCTCATGGAAGCTGCCGCAGCATCTGTGCGATGTGATCGCCAACCATCACAACGCCCTCACCCTGTTCCGGGACGGGCTCGGCGACGGACGGGTCGAGACGCTGCTGGCCATTCTGAAAATGGCCGAGCATATCTGTGCCTGCCACCAGTTGCTGGGCGACCAGCCAGACGATCATGAGTGGGCGGTCGTGGCCGAGCAGGTGCTCGAGCACGTCGGACTGTCGGAATATGATTTCGAATGCATGCGTGACAGCATCCGCGAACTGGGTATCGGCTGACCGATCCCCAGCAACGTGAAGGGCCGTCCGAGGCCGACGTAGGAAGCGCCCATGCCTGAGTTACCTGAAGTCGAAACTACCCGTCGTGGCATCGAGCCACATCTGCTCGGCCAGCGCGTCAGCCGCGTGCTGGTGCGCGACCGACGCCTGCGCTGGCCGATTCCTGAGGATCTCGACGTGCGCCTGTCCGGGCAGCGGATCGAGGCCGTCGAGCGCCGCGCCAAGTACCTGCTGATCAGGGCCGAAAGCGGCACCCTGATCGTCCATCTGGGCATGTCCGGCAGCCTGCGCCTGGTTGACGCCGCGCTGCCGGCGGGCAGGCACGAGCATGTCGATCTGCTGCTGGAGTCCGGCCAGGCGCTGCGCTACACCGACCCGCGGCGCTTCGGCGCGATGCTCTGGAGCGAGGAACCGCTGGCCCATGTGCTGCTCGCCAGCCTCGGGCCCGAGCCGCTGGGAGAGGATTTCGACGGCGACCGACTGTATCGGCTGTCGCGCGGGCGCAGCATGGCGGTCAAGCCGTTCATCATGGACAACGCGGTGGTGGTGGGCGTCGGCAACATCTATGCGAGCGAGGCGCTGTTCGCCGCCGGGATCGACCCGCGACGGCCGGCCGGCAGCATCTCGCGGGCGCGTTACCTCAAGCTCGGCGAGGAGATCCGGCGCATCCTGGCCATGGCCATCGAGCGCGGCGGCACGACCTTGCGCGATTTCGTCGGCGGCGATGGCAAGCCCGGCTATTTCCAGCAGGAGCTGTTCGTCTATGGTCGCGGTGGTGAGTTCTGCAAGAGCTGCGGCTCGACCCTGCGCGAGATCCGCCTGGGCCAGCGGGCCAGCGTCTACTGCAGTCGCTGCCAACGCTGAGGTGGCGTAACTGCGCGCGCGTTGACGGCGTTCACGCCCCGCGGGGCGCGGCCACTGCTATAGTGGCCGTCACAACTAAAATTGCCGCGTTTCGCACAGCTGAAGGACCACACCATGAATCTGTTCCGCTCCACCGCTGCTGTCTTGGCTCTGACCACTGGCCTGCTGGCAATGCCGGCGCACGCGGAATCGGTCCCGCAGAACGCCAGCGGCGATCCGATGTACACCGTCGAGGCGCCCAAGGCCTACTCGATGGTAGGCGACCTGATCATCGCCCGTCCGCTGCTCATCGCCGCGACGGCCATCGGTGCCGGCGTTTTCGTTGTCAGCCTGCCGTTCACCGCGCTGGGCGGCAACGTCGGCGAGGCCGGCAAGGCGTTGGTGGTCGAGCCTGGCAAAGCGGCTTTCGTACGCTGCCTGGGCTGCACCACCAGCGGCTACAACGCCCAGCGTTGATCAACGTCATCCGCACCGCGACTGGCGAGGCCTGAGCCTTCCGGTCGCGGTGTTGCTGCAGTAGGCTTCGCCTCCCATCCCGCGCCGCGAAGCTCCCTCCTTGAACAGCCGCTTCTTCAAGACTTTCTTGCCCATCGTGGGCCTGCTGATGTTGTCTTGGTCGTTCTGGGCCAGCGACGGTTGGCTCGAGCTGTGCGCGGGACTCGCGCTGTTCCTGTTCGGCATGCAATGCCTCGAAGAGGGCCTGCGCCAGCTGGCCGGCAGCAAGCTCGAACAGCTTCTGGCGCGCAGTACCGCGACGCCGCTCAAGGGGCTGATGTTCGGCATCAGCGGCACCATGCTGCTGCAGTCCAGCACGCTGGTCTCGTTGCTCACCATCGCCTTCATCAGTACCGGCTTGATCAAGCTCGCCGGCGGCGTCGCCATCCTGTTCGGCGCCAACCTCGGTTCCACTACCGGCATCTGGC
>Ga0207848_100224_pt1 | contig 33103 bp, 31 predicted proteins | sample TtaePargueraPR_10_FD_187737 | JGI IMG/M metagenome (GOLD analysis project Ga0207848, IMG submission 187737) | Aerobic enrichment media microbial communities from Bioluminiscent Bay, La Parguera, Puerto Rico - Tt and M2 (3) (SPAdes) | ecosystem: Environmental > Aquatic > Marine > Unclassified ... | reverse complement strand
CACGATGTCGTCCATGTCTGAGCCCGCAATTTTCAGAGCCTGAATGGCACCAATCGCCATTTCATCATTGTTTGCAATAACAGCGTCAAACTCGATCCCAGCCGTCAGCCAATTTGTCATTCTGTCTTGACCTTCCAGGCGTGACCAGTTTGCAACTTGTTTATCGACAATCTCCAGTCCGCTACAGGCGTCGGTTTCCAAAACATCCTCGATATCTTTGGTTCGGGTATGAGCAGCGTGATTTTCCGGAGGCCCCATCAGCACCAGCACCTGACCGGTACCGCCCAAAAGACGACAAACTTCCTGCGTTTGCATCGTGCCGGAGTCCAGTTCGTTGGACCCGACAAAAGTTGCTGTGTCAGGAAGGCTATCAATATCAATTGGCGGATGATTGACATAGACAATCGGAACACCTGCTTCGGTCGCCATTTTGGTCATCGCCATGGTTGAATCACCATCGACAGCATTTACGATGATTGCGTCAACATCATTGGCAATAAAGTTCTGAACCTGATTAATTTGCCTACCGACATCAAGCTGAGCATCTTCAATTTGCAGGCTGGCGCCAGTCTGGGCCGCTTGATCCTTGATTCCATTTAGCAGGATTGTCAGAAACGGATTATTGAAGGCCGTCATTGTGACGCCAATCTGTGGTTGGGCAAGTGCAGGGGTTGCCAAAAGAAAAGAGCTGGCAATTGTCGCGAATATCCTGGCTTTCAAAGACATTGATTTTCTCCCTGATAAGGATAGAGCCCGCCACGTTCGAGTGTGGCAGGCTCAATAAAAGCGCATCTTTAATTTTAGCTAACTCGTTGGTATTGGCGCTGCTTCTCGTATTCAGTACGTGCTTCACGTACTTCTTGACGGTCGCTTACTTCTGGAACAACGACATCCCACCAATACCCGCCTGCTTGGGTTGCAATCAGTGCATGGGTGTCAATTTGGATGACGGTAGTGCGTTCATTGCTGCGTGATTGTTTCAGAGCTTTCTCCAAATCTGCAATCGATCCGACCTTTTCGGTAATAGCCCCCATTGATGCAGCGTGCTGGCAAAAATCAATTTCTGGGAAGATTTCGTATTTCGAATCTTCGAGTAGGTTATTGAAGTTTGCACCCCCACATTCCATTTGCAGACGGTTGATGCAACCATACCCGCGGTTATCAAGCAGAACGACCGTGATTTTTTTGTCTAGCATAATCGACGTTGCAAGTTCAGAATTCAGCATCATGTAAGAACCGTCGCCGACCATCACGACAATTTCGTCATCGGGTTTAGCCATCTTGGCACCGAGCCCACCCGCGATTTCATATCCCATGCATGAAAAACCATATTCCAGATGGTAGGTGCCCGGTTTTCCGGACTGCCAAAGTTTGTGTAACTCTCCGGGTAGGCCGCCGGCAGCACAGACGACGGTCGTTTCGCCCCCCAGTGCGCGAAGAACTGCACCGATCACTTGTGCGTCCGACGGCCTGTCGGTGTCGCTGGCTGCTGTTGCTGCGCTTGCTGCTACTTGCCAGCGTTGTTTCCCTTGGCGCGCTTCTTCCATCCAGCGGTCTGATGCGGCCCAGTTCCCCAATCCAGCCGAAATTTCTTCCAGCCCAACTTTTGCATCGCCAACGATAGGAATTGCATTGTGTTTACCTGCATCAAACGGCTGGGTATTCAACGTTACCATTTTCATTGTTGGGTTATGGAACACCGCCCATGAACCGGTAGTAAAGTCTTGTAGTCGCGTACCGACGGCAAAAACGAGATCTGCCTGATGGGCGAGTTCATTGGAGGCAGATGTTCCCGTAACCCCTACTGCCCCCATATTCAGTGGATGTTCATCGCGTAATACGGATTTTCCTGCCATTGTTTCAAGGACAGGAATGTTGTGCTTTTCCGCAAAAATGCGAAGTGTGTCACATGCTTGTGAATACAACACACCGCCGCCAGCAATTATAACAGGCTTCTGCGCTTCCTGGAGTGCGGCAATGGCGGTTTCAAGCTCATCAATGTCAGGACGAGGTCGACGGACTAGCCAAACTTTTTCGTCAAAGAACTCTTCAGGATAATCAAATGCTTCGGCCTGTACGTCCTGGCAAAGCGCCAGTGTAACTGGACCACAGTCCGCAGGATCGGTCAGAACCTGCATGGCGCGGCGGAGGGCTGGGATGATTTGCTCGGGACGGGTTATACGATCAAAATACCGGGAAACTGCCCGGAAGGCGTCATTGGCGGAAACCGTTCCATCTCCAAAGTCTTCAACTTGCTGCAAAACCGGATCAGGAATGCGATTGGCAAAAACATCGCCGGGCAAAAGCAGGACAGGAAGCCTGTTTACATGTGCAACAGCGGCTGCCGTCACCATGTTGAGTGCACCTGGGCCTATTGACGTTGTGCAGGCCATCATGCGTTGACGGAACATGGATTTGGTGTAGGCGATTGCAGCATGGGTCATGCCCTGTTCGTTATGTGCACGATAGGTGGGCAGAACGTCTTTGAGCGGATAAAGTGCCTCGCCAATACCAGAGACATTCCCGTGGCCGAAAATCGCCCAAACCCCGGCGAAGATAGGCAACTTTTCCCCACCAACAATCGTCATCTGACGAGACAGGAAAAGAGCTACTGCCTGTGACATAGTGAGACGTTTGGTTTTCTTCAATTGAGTCATTTTGGAGTTCTCCCCGTCGGCACACTACGCCGCGCGATCCTTTTTAAGTTTTAGCCAAGTATTGGTCAGGACTGCAAAGCGGTCAGCCATACGCGAGATGGCTTGTTCATCATCAATGCTTCCGGCGAACCATGCTTCTGCGGCATCGGCGAAAATACTCCGTCCAACCGCAAATCCTTTTACTGAATCAACACTTTGTGCAGTGGAAAAATCAGCTTGAAGCTCCTCAATTGGGGCCTCTAACCCAAGAAGCACAATGCCCCGACACCACGGATCGTGGCGTGTAATTGCGGCATCAATGTTTTGCCATGCCTGCACTGATTTTTGAGGTTCAAGCTTCCACCAATCCGGCTTTATGCCCAACACATAGAGCTCTTCCATCGCCCGGGCGATCGTAAGATCGTCAAGCTCACCATGTTTTCCGGCTATAATTTCAATTAGAAGCTCACGGCCAACTTTACGCGCTGAATCGTAAAGACTGCGCAACTTGCTTGCTTGAGCATCTTTGAGCTCTTGTGGGTCGTCTGGATGGTAGAAGCACAGGCATTTAATGCAGTGATCAAGTGGCCATTCAATCAAACGGCCACCGACATCTTGGTTGAACTCAAATCGGAGAGGACGAGAGCCCGGATCTTCCAACGGTTTTCCAACCCAAAATCCAGGAATACGGGATGCCTCAAATAATGCGGATCGTCCATATTTATCGTCAAGCAACATGCCGTAACCTGGTTGTCCATTAGCCACACGAGCGGCGGCCTTGACAGCCAAAACCTTAAATTCTTCAATGCGCTTGGTACTCACGCCATGTGTTCTCACCATATCTTCGATTTGCATGCGGTGATCAATCGCCAATGCCATTAAGGTTGGGTGCTGCTGACGGCGTGTTGTTGCCCAGTGAATGTGATTGATTTGTTCATCTTTTCGAAGTGCTTCATGTGGACTGCCGTTCTTCAAGAAGTAACTGAGTTCTTCAAAAGTGGGGATCTCCGGTGAGCACAACAGGCGCGAAACAGCGAATGCACCACAAGCATTTGCCCAAGTTGCGCAGACTTCATGCGGTTCGTTGCGCAACCAGCCACGCAGGAACCCTGACATGAAGGCATCCCCAGCTCCCAAGGTGTTGTATACTTCAATCGGAAAACCTTTTCCGACAGTTCCATTTTCGAGATCGTCACTTATGACGCCATCATAAACGATGCACCCCATCGGTCCGCGTTTTAGTACAATAGTTGCACCTGACAGGGACCGGATTGTTTTGAGAGCAGCAAGGAGTTCGTTTTCTCCTGCAGCAATTAGGATCTCTTCCTCTGTGCCGACGATCAGATCGCACTCGGGTAAAACGGTTTTGTATGCATCAGAGACTTTTTGTGATGCAATGTATCTGCTTTCGCCTTCATCGTGCCCTGCGAGGCCCCACAGGTTGGGGCGATAATCAACGTCAAAGATTACTTTTCGCCCGTGTAACCGGGCAATCGAGATTGCTTTTCGCTGTGCAGCGCTGGTGTTCAGTTTCGAGAAATGGGTGCCGGAAACCAGTATCGAGCGCGCTGATGCTATAAAATCCGTATCAATGTCTTCTTCGCACAAAGCCATATCCGCGCAATTTTCACGATAGAAGATAGTCGGAAAAGATTCGTCACTCTCAACGCCGAGCAGCACCAACGCTGTGAGGCGCTCCGAGTCAAAAACAATACCGCGATCTGAGACCCCTTCCCGAAGCATTTGTTCGCGGATAAAGCGGCCCATGCCTTCATTGCCAACGCGCGTAACGATACCGGATTTCAATCCAAGACGTGATGTACCGATAGCGATATTGGAAGGACAACCTCCAACTGACTTGGCAAAACTTCCGACATCCTCCAGACGATTACCAATCTGTTGCCCATATAAATCAACAGATGACCTTCCAATTGCAATGACGTCTAGTTCCGGTAGGTTTTGCGCGCTCATGCGTTTCTCCAAAGTCTTGTTACCAGTGACTGGCTTTGAATTTTGGAAATATATATTCTATTTTTCGTTAAATAAAGAATTTTTATTCTTTTTTTGAAATGCGGCCGCAGTTAGTGATAAGCAAAATGAAGCTGTCACAGGAACGAGCTCCTCATTTAAAAGGGGTAGGCCTCTCTCGGTAAGATCAAACCAGCAATTGATAGCTCTGCTTGAGGGCGATGGTGAATAGGTCGTTATTGCTATTATCTTGGCACCTGTTTCGCACATAGCTTCAAACAGGTCGGTGTCGCTTGATAGGGCTGAGAAATGCACCATAAGGATCGTGTCTTCAGGCGTTGCGCGAGCGCGGATTTCCTCCTTAACGCCTGTCGAGAGGCCACAAACCTTTGCGTTGACCCCTAACAACAAGAGAGACCGTTCTAAGGCAATGAGGACGGGAAGCTCCCTTTGCGTGCCAACCAAGTGTATAGTTGCTGCTTCTGCAAGATAGCGAATTGCACAGTGAAATCTTGCCCCAGATGTGTTTTGTGCAACAATTTCCAATGTCTTCGCCGTTCTCAACAGTGAACTCTGAAATGTTGATATACTAGGCTTCCCCAAATCGACCGCATCACCCTTAGTGCAGGCATCAGTTTGAAACTGGACTTCGGTAAGTTGCGACTTAAAGACTTTCTGCATTTCCGGAAAGCCGGTGAAACCAAAGCGTTTCGCAAATCGGATGACTGCAGATGGATAAACCTCCGCAGATTTCGCAACGTGAGATATAGAATGCAGAGCTACATCTGTTGGATGAGACAGAGTGTAGTCCGCAATAAGCCTCAGCTTGAGGGGAAGAGTGGGCCTAGCGTCAGCTACACGCATTAGCAGTTTTTTGAGGCTCTCACGGTTGATGGCTCCCCCTTCCATTGTGCGTTCGTGTTTAATTTGGCTGTTCCTTGTTGTTTGACGATTAGCAAATTGGCGACACGGTGTAAAATCGATCAGGAATTTTTATGTTTATGTGTTGACAATATAGAATATATATTCCCATTTCAACGATGGATGTTCTTCTCGTACTTCTGTGTTTGTCGTAAAAAACTCATTTTGGGAGCCTTTAGTAATGATCCTTTATGGTACCAATCCGATTGCCTGGTCTAATGATGATGACCAGACCCTTGGTGCAGAAATCAGCCTTAAAACCTGCCTGTCCGAAGCAGGCAAGATTGGCTTTGACGGCATTGAAAAAGGCCACAAGATGCCGACTGAACCGGTGGCACTGCAAGACGCACTTGCACCGCATGGTCTTAAATTCATCTCGGGTTGGCATTCGCTTAATCTTCTGACCCATTCGGTCGCGGATGAGAAAATAGCCATTCAGCCGCATCTGGATTTGCTGAAAGCCATGGGTTGCAGGGTTTGCATCGTCTGCGAGACGTCAAACGCCATTCACGGCAATGATGACGCAGCCCTGAATGACAGCCCGGTTCTGGCCGATGACCAGTGGGCGAAATTTGGCGCGGATGTCGAAGAAATTGCCGCCTATTGCGCCGGCCAGGGCATTGATCTGGTGTATCATCACCATATGGGCACGATTGTTGAAACGGCTGATGAAATTCATGCCTTCATGGCCAGCACCGGCCCGAAAACCAAGCTTTTGCTTGATACCGGTCATGCATGGTTTGGTAGAGCGAACCCGGAAGAACTTGCAGTGCGCTATATGGATCGTGTCGGGCATATCCATTGCAAGAATGTGCGCCCTGCAATCAGCAAGCAGGTTCGCGAAGAAGGGCTGAGCTTCCTCGAAGGTGTGCGGCGCGGGGCCTTTACTGTGCCCGGCGATGCCGAGGGTGGCGTTGCGTTTGAGCCGGTCCTGAAAATCGCAGCCGAGCACGGATATTCCGGCTGGCTGGTGATTGAGGCCGAACAGGACCCCAATGTGCGCAACCCGTTTGAATATCAATCTTTGGGTCTGAAATCGCTTCGCGATATGGCCCAAAAAACCGGACTGGATAAAGGAGAAGCCTGATGGCCGACCTGTTACGAAAACCAAACGGGAAATCTGGCAAGGTTCATGAAATTACCGCTGAGAGCGCAAATTGGGGCTATGTCGGATTTGGTTTGTATCATCTGAAGGCTGGTGAAAGTGCCGCAGAGGCAACCGGTGATCGCGAGGTCATTCTGGTTCTGGTCGAGGGCAAGGCTCAGGTTTCGGTCGGGGGTCAGGACTTCGGCGAGCTTGGCAAACGCATGAGTGTTTTTGAACGCATCCCGCCTGCCTGCGTCTATGCGCCCAATGATGCCGACTGGAAAGCTGTCGCGACAACAGATTGCACACTGGCTGTCTGCACAGCACCGGGCAAAGGGAACTATCCGGCGCGTGTAATTGAAGGTATCGAGCTTGTCGAGCGCGGCAAAGGGGCCAATACACGCTATATTCACCCGATTGCCATGGAAGAAAAAGACATTGCCGACAGCCTTCTGGTGACCGAGGTCTTTACCCCGCAAGGCAACTGGTCAAGCTATCCGCCGCATCGTCATGATGAGGATAACTATCCCGACATGACCTATCTTGAGGAAACCTATTACCATCGCCTCAATCCCAAGCAGGGGTTTGGTTTCCAGCGGGTCTTTACCGAGGATGGCGAACTTGATGAAACCATGGCGGTATCAGACGGCGATGTTGTTCTGGTGCCCAAGGGGCATCATCCGTGCGGCAGCCCATATGGGTATGAGATGTACTATCTCAATGTCATGGCAGGTCCTATGCGCAAATGGCGGTTCCAGAACCATCCGGACCATGACTGGATTTTCCAGCGCGATACCGGCAAATGACATTGTGAAACAACCTGTCTTTTACGTGGTACCCCACAAATGATGGTTTTCATCATTTGTGGGGTATGCAATGGATCACTCTATTGAGGAAAACAATCATAGGAGAGCGTGTTGCGTCGTCCGACAATTGCGGATGTTGCGCGTAAAGCCGAGGTCAGTACGGCTACCGTCGATCGGGTGATCAATGGACGCGTGACTGTACGAGAAGAAACTGTAAAACGGGTTTATGCTGCAGCACACGAGTTAGGCTACCACGCCGCTGGGTTGATCCGTCAACGTTTGGATGCAAATCTTCCAACTTGTACGTTCGGCTTTCTCCTGACCAAGTCGGACCAGCATTTCTATAGAGTTCTGGGCGAGGCGTTCGAGCGCGCAACGCGTGACAGTAACCTCGTGCGGGGATGGCCGGTCGTTGAATTCGTAGAAGACAACGCTTCGGGTGAAATTGCGCACAGACTGCGCGAAATGGGTAAGCGTGTTGACGCGATTGCAGCCGTTTCAGCAGATCACCCACGTGTAACTGAGGTCATAGAAGATCTGCGCGCCAAGGGCGTGCCAGTTTTCTCTTTGTTGTCGGATTTTTCAAATCAGTATCGTGCTGGTTATGTCGGTGTGGATAACCGCAAGGCTGGGCGAGCTGCTGCTTGGGCAATATCGAGGATTTCGCGGGAGCCGGGCAAAGTTGCTCTGTTCGTCGGGACGCATCGGTTTCTTGGTCATGAGATGCGTGAGATGGGATTTCGCACATATTTCAGAGAATACGCGCCTAGTTTTGAAATTCTCGACTCACAGATCAATTTGGAAGAGCCGCGCATTTCGTATGAGGAAACGCTACAGCTCTTGCGCAAGCACCCAGACCTTGTTGGAATCAACGTCGCGGGCGGAGGCATGGAGGGGGTGATTGAAGCCTTGCGGGACACGAAACCAAGGCGAAATATCGTTGTTGTGTGCAATGAAATCACACCAGAAACACGCGCTGCTCTTGCAGATGGTGTCGTTACAATGGTGATTGCAACACCAATCGAGCAATTGGCAACAGAACTTGTCTCGATCATGGCCAATGCGGTACGCGGGACCGGCGATAGCCCTCCAAAGCAAACGTTTATTCCATTCAATATCACGATCTCGGAGAACATCTGAGATTGCTGCGGTTGAAATGATGTGAATCTATCATTTTGAGGCAATCATTACATCAGGGATGATAGAATCGCATGGGCAAGTGAATTGACTCAACGCCCAGTCTGGCGCGAGAATTGTTCATCAAAATAAGAAATCAAAAATGCGCTGGAAGGGAAGCTTTCGCCGATCGCCAGGGAGGACTTGAAGTTGGTATGGCACTGTTATTGTTTTAGATGACACGGCTCATTGAGTTCCGGTTCAAAGCGATCTGGAACCTGCAGGCAAGATTTAATTTTCTCTTTGCTATTCAAAATATCCAGCCTGTTCGACGAACGGGAACAGATTGTCGTGCGTGAAATCAAGAAAACAACAAGACGTCCAAGAATTGAGGTCAAGATACGTTATGAATGTTGAAAATATAAAATTCGGACTAAACCATATGGTTTGCCCTTCACTGTCTCCTATGCAGCTTTTGGATGCGGCCAAGGATCTGGGGGTTGCGGCTGTCGAGCTCAGAAACGATGTTGGAAGCAACAGCATAAGTGATGTGGCGATAGCACGTGAGGTTGCCGAAAAAGCTGCGGATTTGGGGCTCGAAGTCCGAAGTGTTAATGCGCTCTATCCTTTCAACATCTGGAATGCCGAGCGTGAAGTTCATGCCCACAAACTGGCTGAGCTAGCACGCGCTTGCGGTGCTACTGGTCTTGTTATGTGTCCGCTGAATGAGGGACGTTTCGTTGAGGATACACCGGAAAAGGCCGAGGAACTGAGAACGGCGCTGGCAACGCTGAGGGATATCCTAGTTTCTCATGGGTTGAAAGGGTTCGTCGAACCCCTCGGTTTTCCTGTTTCGTCGCTACGTTTCAAGAGTGAAGCTCTGGCTGCCATTGATGATGTCGAGGGGCGGGATGTACTCACGCTGGTGCATGACACATTCCATCATACCGGCGCTGGCGAAGAGAAGCTTTATGCAAGTCGTACTGGGCTTGTTCATATTTCAGGTCTGGAAGACGCAGAAATTAGCTTTGCTGACATGCTTGACGAGCATCGTGTTCTGGTTGGGCCGAGGGATCGCCTTGGCAACATTGCCCAGTTGAGAGCGTTGTATGCTGATGGCTATGACGGTGTTGTTTCTTTTGAGCCTTTTGCCAAAGAAGTACAGCGTCAGGCTGATCCGATTGCCGCTGTAAAAAGCAGCATGGCATATGTTCGAAATGCACTGGCCCATTAATTGGTCCGGTACCTAAACGTTTTTAAAGAAAAGGTGAAGACCATGTCGCTCAAGATTGGTGTAATCGGTACCGGTGCTATCGGATCCGAGCATGCGCGCCGAGTAACTCAAACCCTTACTGGCGGTAAAATTGTTGCGCTTAATGATGTAAACCCGGCGCAGGCAGAGGTTCTCAAACAGGATTTGGGGCTCGAGGCTGAAGTTTTCGAAAGTGGGCACGATCTTATTTCGTCGAAAAATGTTGATGCTGTTTTTGTAACGTCTTGGGGGCCAACCCACGAGGAGTTCGTTCTTTCGGCAATCAAAGCCGGAAAATTTGTTTTCTGCGAAAAACCGCTGGCAACCACTGCAGAAGGTTGCCAGCGCATCATTGATGCGGAAGTTGCGGCCGGAAAGCGTTTAGTTCAAGTCGGTTTTATGCGTCGGTATGATTCAGGGTATCAGCTGCTAAAACAAGCTCTGGACAGCAATGGTTTTGGGGCCCCTTTGATGGTTCACGCAGCGCATCGGAATCCTGCTGTGCCCGAAACGTATGTCACGCCAATGGCCATTCATGACACTTTGATTCACGAGCTAGATGTCTTCCGCTGGTTGCTTGATGACGACTATGTCAGTGCCCAGGTGGTCTTCCCGCGTAAGTCACGACATGCACATAATAAGGTTGCTGATCCACAGATCGTGATGCTCGAAACATCCAAAGGTATTCGTATCGATGCCGAGATATTTGTGAATTGCCAGTACGGATATGACATCCAATGTTCCGTGGTTGGCGAAGAAGGCGTAGCCAATCTACCTGAGCCACAAAGCCTGCTCTATCGGAAAGATGCAAAGCTCTCTACGGATATCCTAATGGATTGGAAGAAACGTTTCATTGAGGCCTTCGATGTAGAAATTCAGGCATTTATCAATGATGCGAGTTCCGGGGTTCTGTCCGGGCCAACATCGTGGGACGGCTTTGCGGCAGCAGTAGCCGGCGATGCATGTGTCAGGGCGCAAGAAACCGGCGCGATAGAGGCCATCAATATGCCCGCGCGACCAGACTTCTATAATTGAACAGAAATGTGGGAGGCCCTGCGTTTAGGTTGACGCAGGGCTTCCTGGTTCTCGGATTTTACTTAGGTGTCTTTATGGCGTTCAGCTACTGCAACTGTGAGTGCCATGCAAAATGCCATTGATGCAGACAAGGAGCGAAAACCGGAAAAATCACTTTCCGCGATCTCGAACCAAGTTTCCGAACATTCGGCAACCGGGCTGAAGGGGCTGTCAGTGATTGCAATCAAAGGAATGCCCGCCTGAGACACTGCACGCGCAAGGCGTACTGATTCCCCGGCATATGGTGTGAAGCTTATTGCTAGCGCGACGTCGTTGGGAGTTGCCATGGCAAACATTTCGTCATCGATACCAATCGAGGAGCCTGAAACGTGAATGCGAATGCCCATTTTGCCAAAAGTATACGCCATATAACTGGCCAGTGGATAGGCGCGTCGACGGGCAATCAAGTAGATGGTGTTTGCATTTGCGAGCCGGTCTGCCGCAGCAGAGAATTGATGCGTGTCAATGTTTTGCGCAACACGGCCTATCGATTGGGATGCGGATTTGAAAAAGCCATTCAAAATGTTCGCATCTGGAGAATCTGCGACTTCTTCGCGAAGCGCAGCAATTCGGTCATGATAGCTGGATGCCTGCCGTTTCAGCCGCAATTGGAACAGGTCCTGCATCTCGGAAAAGCCGTTAAAGTTAAAATGCCGGGCAAATCGAACAAGTGTCGAGGGTTGTACGGCAGCCGCTGTCGCAACAGAGGCAACAGTTCCGAACGCAATTTCATCGGGGTTGTTCAGCGCATATTCGGCAATTTGCGCAAGCCGTTTTGGTAAGTCAGAGCGTTGCGCAATAATGACTTGACGCAGTTTATCGAAGTCTTTTGGTGGGGTCGAATTTCCAGTGATCGAGAGCTCTTTTTTTGTATTCATGCGACAACCCTCAGATGAAACGTTTATTTCAGAATGCAATAGGTGATCTGTTGGATTTGTAGTGAAAAGAGCGAAGGAAATCAACAAAAGACGTTGGATTGTATTTGCTGAACCAGAATAATCGTCTTGTTTTCAGTGGTATATTCTGGGCTCTGTCGTGGAGGCTCTTTTATGAGTGGCGGCAAATAAATGGAATTTTTCAGTTGATTAAAGTGCAAGATGGAATGTATATTCTGTTTTAAGAGTCGGATCACAACTGACCGTAAGCAATACGTACAAGCATGAGAGGTCTTGGAGGTTAGCTCTAGGATGCGGTCATGAAGGTGCGTGAGGCCGCAATGCAGAGAAGGCGAAGTCAGAAAGAAGCCTTGCGGCATTTTAAAACTGGCAGTGCCAGAGAATATCAGCCCGCAGGGGGCTTTCCGGGAGAAAATTGGGTGCACCGGACGCCCGGCAAGGAGGAAGCTCAATGAAGAAAGTTGCTCTTGGTGTTGCGTTGTCAGCGCTGGTTTCCACCTCGGCGATGGCCGAGAATATTGGTGTGTCGATGGCGCTCTTTGACGACAATTTCCTGACGGTTTTGCGCAACGGCATGATTGAGTATGCTGAGGATAGTGACAATGTGACGCTGCAGATTGAAGACGCCCAGAATGACGTCGGCAAGCAGCTCAACCAAATCCAGAACTTTGTTGCATCCGGCGTGGACGCAATCATTGTCAATCCGGTAGATACAGATGCAACTATCGCGATGACGCTGGCGGCTGAGGGGGCCGGAATTCCACTTGTTTATGTGAACCGTCAACCGATCAACCTGGATGACTTGCCCGATAATCAAGCATTTGTGGCCTCCAACGAGGTTGAGTCGGGTACATATCAAACAGAAGAGGTTTGCCGCATTCTTAAGGAGCGCGGTGTCGACCCTGCAAAGATCCTGGTTATGATGGGTGAATTGTCAAACCAGGCTGCTATTCAGCGCACCGATGACATTCATCAGGTAATTGCGACGCCGGAATGCTCCTTTATGGAGATTGTTGAGCAGCAAACCGCAAACTGGAGCCGAGTTGAGGGCTCTGACCTTATGACCAACTGGCTTGCAGCTGGTGTCGAATTTGATGCTGTTATTGCCAACAATGATGAGATGGCTCTTGGTGCTATTCAAGCGCTGAAAGCGTCTGGGGTTGATGTGCAGGGCGCAATTGTTGCGGGTATTGATGCTACACAGGACGCGCTGGTTTCAATGGAAGCCGGAGAACTGAAAGTGTCTGTTTTCCAAAATGCTGCTGGTCAGGGTAAAGGGTCTATCGACACCGCTTTGAAACTGGCACGTGGCGAAGATGTTGATCAGAAGGTCTGGGTGCCGTTCGAACTCGTCACGCCGGAAAATCTTGATCAATACCTTTCCAAAAATTGATTCTGTGGTGCAGACAGGTTGGCCTGTCTGCACCGAAACCATCAGACTAAAAACAACAAAAAAAATCGTCGAAATGACAAAATAAGGGCTCGTCTGGTTGATCTTGAATAAACAAGGCGGGTTGGGAGGAAGTCAGACAATGTTAGCTACTGATTTAGCCGATAAACCGGCTGCTGCAGGCCGTTCTGTGGCTCACTCTTCTGAGTATCTTCTTGAAATCGAAGGTATTCGTAAAGAATTCCCCGGCGTTGTTGCTTTGGATGATGTGCAGTTTCGACTGCGGCCAGGAACTGTGCATGCCCTGATGGGCGAAAATGGTGCAGGAAAATCGACGTTGATGAAAATCATCGCAGGCATCTATACGCCCAATCGTGGAACCATGAGGCTGCGCGGTGAGGAAATTCAGCTGACGTCGCCACTTGATGCCCTCGAAAATGGTATAGCCATGATTCATCAAGAACTTAACTTGATGAATTATATGACGATTGCAGAAAATATATGGATCCGACGCGAGCCCACAAATGCCCTTGGCTTTGTGGACCACAAAGCAATGCGCGACAAAACAGCTGACCTGTTCAAGCGGTTGAATATTAAACTGGATCCTGAGGCAAAGGTCGAGGTTTTGACAGTTGCAGAACGTCAAATGGTCGAAATTGCCAAAGCCGTTTCGTACGACTCTGATGTTTTGATCATGGACGAGCCGACGTCTGCCTTGACTGATCGAGAGGTGAACCATCTTTTCGAGATCGTTCGTGATTTGCGTGCACGCGGAATCGGTATTGTTTATATCACGCATAAAATGAACGAACTGTTCGAAATTGCCGACGAGTTCTCTGTTTTTCGTGACGGTCAGTATGTTGGCACACACGCCTCTAGCGACGTGACTCGTGACGACATCATCCGGATGATGGTGGGTCGCGAAATTACAGATATGTTTCCGAAGCAAGAAGCCAAGATAGGAGAAATTGTTCTCTCCGTCGAAGGTCTTTCGATACCGGGAACGTTTGAAGACGTTACTTTTGACGTTCGTGCAGGCGAGATTCTAGGTATGGCTGGCCTCGTTGGTGCAAAACGTTCAGCTGTTGTCGAGACAGTATTTGGTATTCGCAGTGCCGAAAAAGGCACCATCACTATTGATGGAGAGCAGGTTTCAATTAGCTCGCCAAACGATGCTATGGCACACGGCATGGCTTTCTTGACGGAGGATCGCAAGGAAACCGGATGTTTCCTTCAGCTCAATATCCTTGAAAATATGCAGATTGCGGTGTTGACGCAAAAATATGTCAAGGCGGGTTTCGTTCAGGAAGAAGCTGTCCGGAAAGTATGTGAAGAGATGAAAGACATCCTTCGCATCAAAACACCAGATTTTCATGAGGCAATTGAGAACCTGTCAGGAGGCAATCAGCAAAAGGTGCTGATTGCACGCTGGTTACTCACCAAGCCTCGCATCCTGATCCTTGACGAACCAACGCGAGGTATCGATGTCGGTGCCAAGGCGGAAATTCACCGTTTGGTTTCGTCTCTGGCAGCAGAGGGCGTTGCTATCATTATGGTCTCTTCTGAAATGCCCGAAGTGTTGGGAATGAGCGACCGTGTCATGGTTATGCACGAGGGGCGCGTTACCGGCTTTTTGAACCGGGACGAAGCAGACCAGGTTAGCGTTATGGATCTTGCTGCGCGCTAAAGATAACTTTCAGGAAATGAGGATAAAATGAAAAGCGACGCTGTTGCTCAACCCGGCCAGGAAGCGTCTGGTCCAATTAAGAAGCGCCGGTTCCCGCAGGAATTTAACATTTTTCTTGTCTTGATCGGTATTGCTGCACTGTTTGAGATTCTTGGATGGATTTTTCAAGGGCAGAGTTTTCTTTTTAATACTCAGCGCTTGACCATCATCATCCTGCAGGTGTCGGTAATCGGTATTATTGCCGTTGGCGTGACTCAGGTTATCATTACCGCGGGTATTGATCTGTCATCAGGTTCAGTCGTCGCAATGACTGCGATGATCGCTGCAAGTTTTGCCCAAGTCGGTGACTGGCCGCGTGCTGTGTATCCGGGTTTAACCGACCTGCCTTTTATTGTGCCCCTGCTTGTTGGTTTGGGGATCGGTGCGCTTGCTGGCGTTATTAACGGTGCGCTGATTTCCTATACCCTGATTCCGGCTTTCATCGCGACCCTTGGGATGATGGTTACTGCACGTGGCGTGGCCAAATGGTACACCAAGGGCCAGCCGGTATCGATGTTGACAGAGGACTTCACGGTTATCGGTAGCGGTATTTGGCCTGTCGTCATATTTCTCGGTGTGGCTTTCGTGTTCCATATCGCCTTGCGGTATACCCGCTATGGAAAGAACACCTATGCGATTGGCGCGAACCCGCAAGCCGCCCGTGTGTCAGGCATCAATGTTGGTCGCCATCTGGTCAAAGTCTACGCCATCGCCGGTTTGCTAGCTGGTTTGGCTGGCTTGGTTACGGTTGCCCGTGCCCAAACAGCTCAAGCCGGCATGGGCATGATGTATGAGCTTGACGCAATCGCCGCGGCCGTCATCGGCGGCACTTCCCTTGCAGGAGGACGCGGTAGCATTTTGGGTACTGTGATTGGCACCGTTATTCTTGGCGTTATGCTGTCCGGCTTCACCTTCTTGCGTGTCGATGCATACTATCAGGAAATCATCAAAGGAATGATCATCGTCGCAGCGGTTGTTGTCGACCAGTATCGTCAACGCCGCAATAAAAAAGCCTAGTCCTCACCCTGTGTGAAGGTGTGCCTCCCTTACCTTCACGAACGCCTTGGCCCGGCTCCGGTCGGGCCATTTTTTCTAAATGGCTGTTCTGGCTTGTTCTCGCCAGAGTGTCGTAAGGCATCGAACGATGAAGAATGGCGCGAAGCTGCTGTTCGTCATTGGAAGCTGGAACTTAGGCTGGTGTACGGGGGAATTGGTATGATGAATTCCGGGTTCAGCCGATGTCCGTAATCAAGGCAGGTAAATACAGCTGTGGCCATTCTGGATCATCGATTTGCGTTAGCCAAGACGTCCACAGTCAGCAGTAGACAGTCAGATAAGTTGATTAGATACGGTAAAATAAGGAATTAGCCTCATGAAGCATACTCTTGATCCGCATATGATCCGGCACTTATCGCTTGAAGATACTGTTCGGAAAGTCGCTGAACTGGGATATGATCATATTGAGATGTCTCCTCGTCCGGATTTCTTTTCTTGGTGGACCCGTCCAAAACTGTACCCTGAAAAAATTGCAAGCTTCAAGAAGGCGCTGAAAACCAACAATGTTAAGCTTGCAACGATCCAGCCAATGTATCGTTGGGCCAGCCCTTATGCTGATGAATGGGACATGGCAATTGACAACTGGAAGCGCGCGATTGAGTTTGCTGTAGAGCTTGAGTGTCCGATGTTCGTCTCCGAGTTTGGTCGTGGAGGTTCTCCAAATCGCTCGCTCAACGATAACTCCGGGATACATCGGTCAGAAGTTTGTGAAGGCCAATTCTTTCGGGCAATGGATGTGTTAGTGCCGATACTGGAGAGAGAAGGCATCAAGCTCTCTTTGGAGGCACATCCAGAAGACTGGGTAGAAGAAATTCATCCGGCCATCGATATTATCAAAACCATCAATTCTCCAATGGTCCGCGCATCGTTTATCGCACCACACACCTTCTTCTATGGACCCGATATGGAAGCGAATTTGCGCGCTACGACGGGTCTGTTGGAGCATGTGCGTCTTGCAGATACTTACGACCACAATAAATCTTCCGAGCTCCGTTATATCGTGAACCCACCTGAATCTAAGGTTCGTGTGCACCAGCATCTCGACTTCGGGCAGGGGGAGATTAATTGGGATCTGTTTTTCTCGACGCTCGCGGACATGAAGTTCGATGGCGTACTATCGAACTGTGTCTTCGCTTGGGAGGACCGAGCAGAGGATAGTGCACGTTTCATGCTTGCAGAGACCAAGCGTTACATTAGTAAATATTGGCCAAAGTAATAGAGCGAACGTCACATATTTCGCCGCGACTGGTAATCCACACTTAACTGGCCGGGGTGCTGGCGACCGGAAACCTCTAGCCGCCCTATGGGTTTCCGGTCGCTTCTCTAGTTAGGTCAAGCCTTCACGTGAACTGGCCTTCGCAGAACGATGCCGATCTAGGGAGTAGAGTGTTGACTGCTCGAACGTTTTTGATCACAGGTGCTAGCAAAGGTATCGGACGAGCCATCGCTGAAAAACTTTCTGCGGATGGCCATCAAGTTGTGGGAATAGCCAGAGATGTGACATCTTTTCCCGGTGAACTGGTATCTCTCGACTTAGCAGACCGTGAGGCAACAGCGGAAACTCTAGCTGGTTTGGTTGGTCGCTATCGGTTCGATGGCATTATTAATAATGTCGGAATTGTTCGGCCAGGAGCTTTGGGCAAGCTGTCTCTTGATGATCTTGATAGTGTATTGTCATTAAACGTGCATTCGGCAGTATCATGTACGCAGGCTGTGCTTCCCTCGATGAAGTCGCAGCGTTGGGGGCGCGTTATCAATATCTCAAGTTTGTCCGCTTTGGGGGTGATGGAACGCTCTGCATATGCTGCGGCCAAATCGGCTTTGATAAGCTTAGCGCGAACTTGGGCTTTGGAGCTTGCGCGCTATGGAATAGCTGTAAACGCGATAGCTCCAGGACCTATTGAGACAGAAATGTTCCGAAAGACTAATCCTGTTGGAAGCCCCGCTGAGAGCTCTTACCTTCGACGTGTACCGATGAAACGGTTTGGTCAACCAGATGAAGTAGCTGCTCTGGTATCGTACTTGCTGTCCGATGCCGCAGGGTTCATCACCGGACAGACGGTGTTCATTGATGGTGGAGCATCAGTCGGCTCTCACTGAACTTTAATGTGACTGAAAATTCGAACTGACATTTTGATATATAAGATGATAAATCCCAATTTACCTCACCAATTCATGTCATGCTCAACGTAATCCAATTGATATTCAAGCATGCCATGACGCTTGCACCTGCAATTGTCGTCATACTGATCATGCTTGTTTTGGCCGAGCTTACGGCCCATATCGACAAAGTAGAAACAGTCGCCAATAGTGACGTCGATATAGATCGGTTGGATCATATTGCTGTGTCAGGCTTAGCCTGTCAGGCTGCATTGTTCAGTGATTTGACTCAACAGCTTACACACGAATATTCGACGGTTTATGCTGAAACCTGCGGTTGGTAGTAAGATTGAGCAGTTAGACTTAAGTATATTTTGTCTTCCTAATGTAATCTATGTATCCAGTAAAAGACTATCTGTTAATTTATTGATGAATAGAGGGATTTAGGTCGATCAACTGGAAGAAAAGTTTTGTAACCCATTCGGTACCTGGATGGTGTTATGCCAGTAATGTCGCGAAACGTCTCAGTAAAATGCGCATGACTTGAGAACTGAAGAGTCAAAGCAATCTCGGTGATTGATTGACCGTTCTGCACCAACATCTCCTTTGCCAAACTGATCCGCCTTTCCCGAATATAGCGACAAGGCGACTTGCCAAAGCTTTGCTTGAAAGCTTTTCGGAAGTAGTCAGTACTTAATCCGGTTTTAAGCGCAATATCTTTCAGGTGTATGCTTTCTGTCAGATGGCGCTCTATAAAGATTTTGACATGTTTCTCACGCATCGGCCCCAGTCCGCCTTTTGCTGTGAGTGATTGAGCTCTACATCTCTTCCCGAACAGTTCGTACAACTTGATAATCAGCGATCTTCCTATCAGTTCGAGGCATGCACTGTTGCAATGAGCAGGTTCCTCAAGAGATTTCCTCATATATAACAATAGTTCTAGGAGCCATTCGTTTTGAAGTGCCAACCTGGATGGCAAGTAAGGAAGATTGTCGGAGAATGCGTTGGCTATATTCTCATTAATGAACCTGTTATTGAACTCCACTGCCAATATTTGTTGTGGCGATGACCAGTGTAGTCTGGCCATTGAAGTTGCGTTGCTTACGTGAATATGATTTTGACTTATCTTCAGACGATACCTTTTGCGGCCGGAAAAGTAGTTCAGCAGGAACGGGGGCCCTTCATGTAGGATCATACATGGTTGAGCGGTTCCAATGACCATCCCCTTGCAAGCTCCTATAGTGCAGCGACAAATAGCCAAATTTCCAACGACTTTGTGATGAAGAAACCTTAAATGTTTGGTCGGGATGGCAGAACCAAAATCCCAAATTTCCGTATCGACCATTTCTACATCCTCCAAGAGAGTTGATTCGTACTAGTGGTCGATCTCTTATTCTAAAACTTATAGTTGAAAAAAACTTTCTCGTGGCAAGATGGCTGAAATGTGGTCGTTCTGACGGTTAGATACTCTGCGTGTAGCTTGAAGAAAGATTACAGCCATCTCCTGTAATTGATGCCTGAAACCTGAAAGCATCATGCTCCGGTCTTATCGATATTTATCGATAATGCTTGCCGGTATTTTATGCCCATCAAGCATGTTTATTGTGCACTGTGACGGATTGAAGGAGGCACGCCACATGAATGGTAGGCCTGTAAGATCACAGCAGATTCATCCCCGCGATTGGGCTGATTCCGTTGCCTATGATGGCTTTCATGCTCTGGACCGGGCAGGGTGGGCGTGGCGGTGGCTTAAGAGAAACAGAAACTATTCCGATCACTTGCGGGAATGCTCTTTTCTAGTCGATAAGCCTGTGGCGTATAAGTCAAGGATAGTGCGGCCAGAGTGCAATCAGAAATTGATCCCTTGGCATGTGATGTTTTGCCGACCGGAAGACCGATACTGTTGTCTGGTCTCCGAAGTTCAATCCCTACGTTCTGGTCGCGCATGCAATTCATATCCCGAGAGAGGGCGACGTCGACGCCTTCGACATTTCCAGGTTTGGTATCTCAGCGACTCTTCTGATTACGCAAGACGATTGTCAGCATTTGCTGCTGAGCGACCAATATCGTCATCTTCAAATAGCGATTACCAAAGGGACCCTTCTCAAAGGACCGGTGCGTTTGAGATTTATCATTTCTGGTATGATACATTTGAAGGAGCAGGCGCTCGCCTTGCAGCGGTTTCACGCTTTCTATCGTACCGGACAATTTCCAAATGCCCTGTATCCAACCGAACAACGCGCACCGCGCTGGAGGATGATGCTTCAGGCCTGGGACGGACGACAGGCGGGAGCCTCTCACCGAGAAATCGCCGAAGTGCTTTATGGTGCCCGAACCGTTGCAGAAGACTGGTCGGCGGGTTTCCTGAGAACCCGTGTCCAACGCCTGCTGCGCGGTGCCGACAGGCTGGTTCATGGCGGATATCTCGACATCCTGCAGGGCGGGAGCGGGCTGTCAGGCAGGAGGTCAGCCGGTCAAGAGTCCGAGTGGGCAAACAACTCTGCGACAGGTTTGTCAGGTCAAGAGAAAGGCTTTTGACCGGCCTGCCGTGGAGAACTACCATGACAGCTTATAGTCGCAAAACGGGAAAACACACCCGCTCCAACCTCTATCAGGACATCACTGATAAAATCATCGCCCAGCTTGAACAGGGAACCTTTCCCTGGGTTCAACCCTGGGGAAGTCCATCGGCAAGCGCTTTTCTCGGATTGCCGCAAAACGCCGCGACAGAACGCAACTATTCCGGCATCAATGTCCTTATCCTCTGGGGGGCGGTGTTCGAAGCGGGATACTCCTCTCAAAGCTGGCTGACCTTTCGTCAGGCACTGAAACTTGGCGGTACTGTCCGGAAGGGTGAACGCGGTGTCACGGTCGTCTATGCCAGCCGGTTCATTCCGGGTGAGGGCAAGAAGAAAGGGCAGTTCGCCCCGGATACCAGCAAGGATCCAAGGGCCATTCCCTTCCTCAAACGTTTCACGGTCTTCAATCTCGACCAGTGCGACGGGTTGCCAGAACAAGTAACCGCACAATCCGTCCCGCCCGATACAAGCCTGATCGAGCCGAAGGCCGAGGAACTGATTCGGGCATCGGGTATTGATTTCCGGATCGGTGGACGCCGGGCTTTTTACAGTCCGGAGGACGATTATGTCCGGGTACCGCCACCCCAGGCCTATTTCGAGCCGATCAACTGGCATCGCACCGCCCTGCATGAATGCAGCCATGCCACTGGCCACAAAACCCGCCTTAACCGCGATCAGAGCGGATCGTTCGGATCAAAAAAATATGCTTTCGAGGAACTGGTCGCAGAAATGTCAGCGGCATTTCTCTGTGCCTCGCTCGGTATCGTTCCGACTGTCCGGCATGCCGATTATCTCGCCTCATGGCTTCAGGTCCTGCGCGAGGATAATCGGGCCATCGTGCGTGCGGCCAGCCAGGCGTCAAAATCCGCCGATTATCTGCTGGCATGCTTCAATCCTGCAACTGAATTCGGGTCAAAGGAGGTGGCATCATGCGCATGATCGTCTCTCTCAAATATGCCGTCATCACCATTACCCTGATCGCCGGAGGGCTTGCCATCGCACCGCTGTTTGAGACGGACCGGCATAGAGGACCTGCGGAAGTGATCGATGCCGATACCCTGCAAATCAACAATACCCGCTATCGTCTCTATGGTGTTGATGCGGTGGAAGCCAACCAAATGTGCCGCAAACCGAACGGAACCCCATGGCCTTGCGGTCAGCAGGCGATAGATGCACTGTCCGGTTTGCTACGGGGCAGGGAGGTGTCATGTGAGGCTTGGCAGGGCGATCGCCGTGATGTCTATGACCGCCTGATCGCAATATGCCATGCCGGAGCCGACGATCTGGCCGAATGGCTGGTTAAAAACGGCTGGGCGGTGGCTGATCCGGATGCCAACCGGCTTTATAATTATACTGTAGCGGAGCGCACCGCGAAGTTCCTTGGCAAGGGGATCTGGTGGGGCGGACTTGACCGACCCCAGGACTGGCGGGTCCCTCGAACGGGAAAAGAGTAAAAGAACAGGTCGGGGCTTTGTGACGGGTCTGGTTGGGAAAAGAAGGCTTTTCCCGGTCCGTCATGGAGAACCGATATGACTAATCGCAAGAAAATCTCCCTGTCCCGTTCGCAGGATATCCCGTTTGACAAACTGGTGATGAGCGAACGTAATGTCCGGCATGTCCGTGCCGGAATCTCGATCGAGGAACTGGCCGAAGACATTGCCCGGCGCACCTTGCTGCAATCTCTCAGCGTCCGGCCGGTTACGGATGATGACGACCAGGAAACCGGTCGGTACGAGGTTCAGGCCGGTGGGCGGCGCTACCGTGCGCTGGAATTCCTCGTGAAACAAAAACGGCTGGCAAAGAACGCGGCAATCCCATGTGTCATTCGTGAGGACGGGTTGCTTGAAGAAGATTCTCTGGCCGAAAATGTCCAGCGGATCAATCTGCATCCGCTCGATCAGTTCCGGGCGTTTCAGTCCCTGAGCGACAAGAGCCTGAGCGTCGAAGATATTGCCGCGCGCTTCTTCGTGACCGCCAAGATTGTCCGGCAACGGCTGAAGCTGGCATCCGTATCGCCAAAACTACTCGACCTCTATGCCGAAGAGGAACTGACGCTCGAACAACTGATGGCCTTTAGTGTGACCGATGATCAGGCCCGTCAGGAACAGGTCTGGGATAGTGTCCGACAGGCCTATAACCAGGAACCGTATTATATCCGCCGGTTGCTGACCGAAGATACGGTGCGGGTTACCGACAAACGTGTGCGGTTTGTCGGTCTCGAAGCCTATGAGGAAGCTGGTGGTGTTGTCATGCGTGACCTGTTCTCACAGGTCGACGAAGGCTGGCTGCAGGATGTGGCTTTGCTTGAAAAGCTGGTTGTTACCGGACTTGAGGCCGAGCGTGATGCGATTGCCGAGGAAGGCTGGAAATGGATCGAGGTCGCGGTCGATTTTCTCTATGGCCACACCATCGGTCTGGAACGGATCAGTGGTGAGGTCGAACCACTGTCAGACGAGGAAACATCGCAGCAGGACGCGCTACGAAACGAACTGGCCGGGATCGAAGAGCGCTATTTTGTCGATCAGGATGAGGACCTGCCCGAAGAAGTGGATAAACGTCTCGGGGAAATCGAGGCCGAACTTGAAGCCTTTGATAATCGCCCCGTCCTTTATGCTCCGGAAGATATCGCCAAGGCCGGTGTGTTTATCAGTCTTGAGTCTGATGGCAGTGTGCGGATCGAACGCGGCTTCGTGAAACCGGAAGATCAGGAGCAGGATGACGATACATCCGATCCTGATCAAGCCGACGATATGCAAACCGGTGATGAAGGTGAGGACGTTGGGAATGCGCCCTACACGGACATAGACGGGGCAGACGAACCGGATGAGCCGCGTATCAAACCGCTCTCGGACCGTCTGGTTCTCGAACTCACGGCTTATCGGACACTGGCTTTGCGCAATGCCCTGGCTGGTGATCCCGATACCGCCTTTCTGGCCGCCTTGCATGTTCTGGTCCTGCAGAGCTTCTATCACTTTGGTTCGGGCAGCTGCCTGCAGATCACGCTAAAAAGCAGCGGCTTCTCGGTCCAGCCACCCGATCTCAATGACAGTCCGGCGGCAAGCGATATCGCGGCACGTCATGAGAATTGGGAACGGCAGATGCCGGGGGATCCCGATCATCTCTGGGCCGCGCTGTGCGACATGGATATGGACAGCCGCATGGCACTGTTTGCTCATTGCGTCTCGCTGACCCTCTATGCGGTGTCGGAACCCTGGAACCGTCACAGCGATGCCGTCCGCCACGCCGATATCCTTGCCGACGTTCTGAAACTCGATATGGCAGCATCCGGCTGGAAACCGACTGCGCACAATTACCTCTCGCGGGTGTCGAAGAACCGTATTCTTGAAGCGGTCACCGAGGCGCTGGGTGCCCGCGCTGCCCAACGGATCGATCATCTCAAGAAGGGCGACATGGTACGCGAGGCCGAGCAGTTGCTGATCGATACCGGCTGGGTGCCCGAGCTGTTGCGGACGCCGGAACTGCAACCAGCCCCCGAGGGTGAACCTGCTGAAGTGTCTTCGGAACCGGCGGTGAAAGCAGCCGAATAAACCCGTCTCTGCCTTCTGGCCCGGCCCGTTCTGGATCGGGCCTTTTTCATGAGGAGCGATATCATGCAGGCAGGAATGCTGGCAGATGCGTTGGCTCGTCAGGCCCTGGCGGTATGCCGATATTATCTGCCATCGGGTAGAAAACAGGGGCGATACTGGATATGTGGTGATGTCTATGGCAATCTGGGGCACAGCCTTTTTGTCCGTATCAGCGGGCGCCGGGGCGGGAAATGGTGCGATGCCGCGACGGGGGAATATGGCGATCTTCTCGATCTGATCATGCTCAATCGTGGCTTGGGTTTTCGGGGGGCTCTGGCAGAAGCACGGAGTTTTCTGCGCATGCCGTGTCCTCCTGAACCACCGATTACTGTCTCTCAGCACGGCCCGGATGCCTATGATCCGGTTGCCGCAGCACGACGTCTTTTTACCGCATCAGTCTCGATCACGGGCACACTTGTCGAACGGTATCTAGATAGCAGGGGCATACAATTGACCCAGGATCACACTGCCCTGCGGTTCCACCCGCAGTGCTATTATCGCAACGAAACCGGGTTTGAGGTCTGGCCCGCGATGATTGCGGCGGTGACCGATCTCAAGGGCGTGATCACCGGCATTCATCGCACCTGGCTTGACTCGGAAACGTGCGACAAGGCACGGGTCGACCAACCACGCCGGGCGCTGGGAGAGCTTATGGGAAATGCCGTTCACTTCGGTCAGGTAGGCGACATCGCCATCGCGGCGGAAGGTGTTGAGACAGCTCTGTCCCTCAAAATGCTGTTCCCGAACCTGCCGGTACTTGCCGCCCTGTCGGCAGCACATCTTGGAGCTCTGATCCTGCCCGATAGTCTGCAGCGGCTTTATGTGGCGCGCGACAATGATCCAGCCGGATGGCGGGCGTTCAACCGTCTCCGGTCCCGGCATGCGGATCGGGATATCCATGCACTCGTGCCCCGGATCGATGACTTCAATGCCGACCTGGTCACCTTCGGTTTCGATCCGGTTCGGCATTGGATTGCGCGTCAATTGCTTCCCGAAGACGTTTCTCAGTTTGTATCTTGCTCACAGCCTGCATGTAGCCGTCATGCGTCTGGTCACGGTTTAGCATGACAGAACAGGTCTGTTCTTTCTCCACAGGACCGCCTCGCGGTCTTTCCTGTGCGGGGATTTGCCGGAGGTCGGGCCGGTGGCAACAGCAGGCTGTCCTCCACTGCGTTACGGTCCAGATAGTGCTTGCGCGCTGCCATCGCAAAAGGACCGAGGGATGCCACCGGCCCTGATCCCTCCGGCGGGCAATCCCCGGAAAGACCGTAAAGGATGCGGTCTCGTCACCGAGAGAAAGAACATGCTGTCCTGCAATTCTCACCTGCAAGCCGACCACTCCGATGCCTCCGCCACCAGTCTGGCAAGCGAGCAACTCCATCTCTTCGGATATCGTCCGGAGCCTGATGAAAACATTTCCGGTCCAATGCCGGAACCCGATCAGGCCGATCAACTGATTGCGGCCGGGATGAACATCTTCGTCGATCTTCTGGGCGACTGTGCGCTTGAGAAAGATCTCGGCGAATGCCTGTGGAATGTCGTCAATATCTTCCATCGCCGTATTGCCTGGCTGGATCGATTGTTGGATGACAATGAGCAGCAACAACGCCGATTGACCGCCGAACAGGACGGATCGGAGATAAAATCCGTCGAACTCGAGCGTTCTCTTGCCATGGGCGAGTTGATCATTGAGAGGCGTGACATGTTCGAAACCTTCCGCGAGATCGCCTGCGATCATTACGAAGCTCTGACCGCTTCGGCCTGGCGTCCGCGCAACGGATCGCTCACCAACCGTCGGACGGTGACCGCTGCGATGATCGACAGTCGCGATTTCCTGGCAGCCAAACGCAAGGCGGAAATTGAACCCCTGATGCCGTCTGGTCCACGCATTGCCTTTACCGGTGGTCTCGAATGCAACGATCATGTTCGCATCTGGGAAGCACTGGATGCGGCCAAATCAAAGCATCCGGATATGGTCCTGATCCATGGCGGTTCGCCGAAAGGGGCGGAGAAGATTGCCGCCTGCTGGGCAGATAATCGGGGCGTTTCCCAGATCGTGTTCAAGCCCGACTGGAACCGGCATCGGAATGCCGCCCCCTTCAAGCGCAATGATCAGATACTTGATGCGCTGCCCATCGGCCTAATCGTGTTTCCCGGTTCGGGTATCTCGCAGAACCTCGCGGACAAGGCGCGTAAGGCCGGTATTCCGGTCTGGCGGTTTGGCGAGAGTGGCGCGTAACGCGCTACTCTTACCAAAATCTGTGCCCACGAAACTGTGGTTCGCACGTAAACGGGCCACGGCTCGATACAACGAACCAACCCTTTTGCCACGTCTGTCTCAGCGATGAGTAAGCGACAAGCTTGGTTGTCATATTGTCGCATACCGGGCGTTTGAGGGGCAGTGTTGACGAGGATTTTCCCGATAGACGACCAAACGTTTTATTGCTCCGGTGAAATCACGTTCCCGTTGAGTTTCAAGCGATAAACATTCGTTTCCCGTCGTTCAAATCCCATTCGTTGATACAATCGATTGGCTGTCTCACGAGAAGGTCGGGAGGTCAGATCTATCTTTTCGACACCAAGGGATGCAGCATGATCAATCGCGGCACGCACCAACCTTTCCCCCAAACGGAGCTTTCGATGGGTTGTCATTACAACCACATCATCAATGAAGGCACGTAATCCCGTTGCAACCCGAAAGACGACCAAGGTTGTCATACCGACTATTTCTTCATTGGCACGAGCTACGAAGATTGTTGTCGACGAGGCTACAAGCATTGCCTTCAGGTTTTCCAGAGAAAAGCCAGGTGCGGTTGAAGACAGTTGCGTCACCATCGCTCCAATAGCTTGAACATCTGTCGGTTTAGCGGTCTTAAGCAGGGTGATAGCAATATCGGTCACATGCTTCTCCGGTATGGACGGGGATCGAAAAACTGTGCTGTTCGGAGTAAGTAGCAAGTGTCATGTCCTTCATCACCGATCCGATTTAAAGACCAAGGGCTTGCAAAGTATCGGGCTTTAAGATGTCGGTAAAGCCGAGATAGCTGCTCTGTTCCAGGTCTCATGCAATTGATTGGCTGGCTACTCTCTTTGGCAGCCCCGACTTTGACTTACCTCGCCAAGATTTCGGCCGCTTCACGCGTTTTTGTGACCGAGTTTCCGACCGTACCGGAAATGTCCTGAATCTCGGAGAGCCTTTGTACCAGTTCATCGACCGATACCGCCATTGTCTGCATGTTTTGAGAAACACTCTCTGTCACTGCACTTTGTTCTTCCACCGATGATGAAATGCTTGTCACACTGTCGCGCGCTGTTTCGATGGAGCCCCGAATGGTCTCAAGCGACTGCACAACTTCTTGGGAGATATTCTGCACACCACTGATCTCACCCGATATCTGATCGGTGGCTTTGGCCGCCTGATTGGCAAGGTTTTTGACCTCATTGGCGACCACGGCAAACCCTTTTCCGGCTTCCCCGGCGCGCGCGGACTCAATGGTGGCATTGAGTGCGAGCAGATTGATCTGTCCGGCAATGCCCTGAATGACTTCAACGATGCCGGTCATCGCGGCTACGACATCGGCCATCTTTTGGGTTGACTGATTGGCGCTCACGGTTTGCGAGAATGCGCGTTCGGTTTCATCGCGGCTCTGTGCCATGCTGCGTGAGATTTCGGCAATCGAAGCGGAGAGTTCTTCGGCACTGGCCGCGACGGTTTGCACTGAATTCGAGCTTTGGGCCGCCGCCGATGCACCGCTTGCTGCCGCCGTGTCGAGATTGACAATATTCTCGTCGATCTCACCAAAATTGGTATCAATCATCGCTTTGAGGTCGATCAGAAGCTGTACCTGCTCGGTGATGTCCGTTGCTAGTTTGACAACCCTTTCCGGAGTGCCATTCTGATCGAAAATCGGATTGTAGGCGGCTTCCAGCCAGACTTCCTTGCCATTCTTGCCAAGACGTTTGAACTGGGCGGCCTGAACCTCGCCCTTTCTCAATTTGCCCCAGAACTCTTTATATTCGGATGAATGGTCATAGCCCGGTTCGACAAACATGCTGTGATGTTTTCCGGCCACGTCCTCTTGTTTATATCCCATGGTGTTGAGGAAATTCTGATTGGCTTTGAGAATCTTGCCATTGAGATCAAATTCAATTACGGCCTGAGAGCGATCAATTGCATTAAGCATCCCTTCCTGCGCGGCGCGTTCTTTGCGACGGGTTGTGATGTCTGTGGCAAACTTGACGACTTTGACAGGTTTGCCGCTGGCATTGAGGATCGGGTTATATGTCGCCTCAAGCCAGACGGTTTCGCCGTCCTTGCGAATGCGCTGAAACGCATCGCGCTCAAATTCACCGTTTGAAAGCTTCTTCCAGAATTCCTTGTAAGCGGGACTTTTGGCATATTCGGATGAGACAAATATGGAATGATGCTTGCCGACAATCTCGTCCAGCTCATAGCCCATTGTGGTAAGAAAATTGGGATTGGCGGTGAGGATTTTACCGTCCAGAGAAAACTCGATCACGGCCATTGATCTGCCCAGAGCTTCATAAATCTGTTGCCCCTGCAACGCACTATTACCGTTCTTGAAAAGATTGAAAGCCATGAAAGGTTCTCCCCAGAAGTGAGTTGTGATCGCGATGGGCGATCTTTAATCGTGTAACGACGGCCCGTAACTACTGTCCTATTCATAAGTATGGGGTGTTGCCTTTGATTCAAGTTCGTATGGGCGAGAAATAATTCCGGGAATTGCAGGATTTGAAGCGGTCAGGAGAACGGTTCAAAGCCGATACCTTGATCAAACGGTTTTGGTCTGCATTGGAACAACAGGAATGGCAGCCAATCCTGTTCCCTCGGAACAAAACGAGATACGAGACTGATTTCGGGCCTTTAAGCCGCAGGGTTTCAGGCTGCCCCCATCTTGGTAAAGGCTTGGTCCGATAACCATTCGTCTGCCTTCTTGGGCTGTTTGGGGCTCGTGGAAGCCATTCCTGCATGTCTTTGGGTGCGTAAATCCCGCGCCGTTCCGTTCAACCCGCCGGATCGAAAAATGTCCCCGCCGCACTGCGTCCGGCTTCCTCGCGCGACAAATTTTCCGCTCGTGCGGGTGCTTTGCTTTGCTGCGCTCCTTTGGATGAACTGTCCCGGCTATGCGGTTTTTTCGCTGGCGACATCGCAGGGATGATCCCGCGATAAAACAGCAAATGGAGATCTATCATGGCTATCACCCTTGGCACTTTCACCAAACAGAATGACGGCAGCTTCGCCGGCCTTCTCAAAACCCTGAACATCAACGCCAACCTGGTTATCGTTCCGACCGAAAAAATCGCCGAAAACGCTCCTGACTATCGCGTCTATGCCGGCAACGGAAACCGTTACGAAGTGGGCGCGGGCTGGAGCCAGATCGCTAAAACCAGCGGTGAAACCTATATCAACCTCAAGATCGCCGCCCCCGAATTCGGTCCGAACTGGGTCCGGGCCCGCCTCGTCAAACTCGAAACACCGACCGAGGATGGCGTCACGCATCTGGCCCTCTGGGAACCGCGCGAACGCTGAAAATATCCTCTCACTTGGCCCTGCCGGATTATCCCGGTGGGGCTTTTCTTATGTTCCTCCATCACAGACTGTGTGCTTTGTCGGGCAGGGGAAGAGAGTTTGTCGTCTCGAATGTGCCATTTTGCCATCCGACTTTCTGCATCCGTCAAGGATCGCGGGCCCCGCCAAAATGCGTCATTCCGCTTTGCGTCATTCTGCATTTCGGTTCCTCCCGCGCCCGCTTCGCGGCGGCTAAAGCCGTCCCTGACCGATGCCGCGCGGATGCCTTCGGATCGCTGTTCTCAATGACAGAACGGTTCAATCGAAGGAGTACACCATGTCATATCGCATCGCATATCTAGGCCATTTTTACAGTGAAGACGAACTGCGCGAGGCCCTCTGGTTGGTGCAAATCGAACTGCGAAACGGTCTCCCGGCGGATGAAAAACGGGAAGCAGAGGAGCAGATTACTGCACTGAATGCTTTGCTGAAATCCCTGCGCAATCCTTAACCAAAGGGCATGTTGTAGGCCGTAAAAGACGGTTGGCAGGACCTCCGTTGTTGCTGGAAATCGTCATCAATAGGGGGATCGTTTTTGACAGGGGGCGGTTTCCGAGCCTCCCCAGACCCGTCCTGTCCCGCCACACTCCGATCGCTTTTGACGATGTTCGACGAAAGGATCGCGTGATGACGGATTACAACACACGGGCGATGGAGGCCCGAAAGGGCAGCCCTTTTCTCTCCACCCAGCAGGCGGCGTTCTATCTTTCCCTGTCGGCCCGAACGCTCGAAAAGATGCGCTTTAACGGCAAGGGGCCACGCTATCGCAAGCATGGCCGTTATGTCCGATACCATATCGACGATCTCGATGCTTGGTCGGAAGGCCGTGAACCCGGCACGCACTCCGATGACGGAGAGCGCTCATGAAGTGCTGTCATTTATCGCGTCATTGGGTGCGCCGGAAGGGTGTGCCGCATGTCACAAACCCCTGTCTTTTGGGTGTTCTCGGTATCGGTCTGATAGGCTTCTCGACGGTTCATCATAGCGCACCGTGGTTGGTCTGGAACGCATCACCGAGCGCTCCGGTCGGGCTCTATCAGATGATATCAGGTGTGCCCCAGAAAGGCGATTTCGTTCTGGTCCGTACCCCGAAGCCGGTATCGCAACTGGCCAGCTCACGCCACTACATCCCAACCAATGTCCCGCTTGTCAAACACATTTCCGCGATTGCCGGAGACCATGTTTGTGCGCATCAGCGCGTCATTCTGATCAACGGTCATGCGATTGCCAGGCAGCTCGAGCGTGACAGTTCCGGGCGCAAAATGCCCCTGTGGCAGGGCTGCCGGTTGCTGCGGGAAGGTGAATATTTCTTACTGATGGCAGAAGCACCAACCTCTTTTGATAGTCGGTATTTCGGGCCTGTGAGGCGCGAAAACCTGATCGGGAGGCTCGTACCATTATGGGCAAATTGAGCCTTCTGATCTTCCTTCTTTGTTGGGGCTTCAGCAGCAATATTCATGCTCAACCAGTGAAGAATTGGGACAGCGAAATCGCAACCGCATCGCAAAGATTTGCCATTCCTTCAGCATGGATCCGTGCCGTCATTGAGGTGGAAAGTAGTAGTAAACCGGACGCGGTTTCATCGGCCGGGGCGATGGGATTGATGCAACTGATGCCAGCAACCTGGGCCGAATTGCGAGAGCGTTATGGGTTTGGCAGTGATCCCTTCAATCCGCGTGACAACATTCTCGCAGGCACCGCTTATCTGCGCGAGATGTATGACCGATTTGGCTATCCGGGTCTGTTCGCGGCCTATTATGCCGGTCCCGGGCGTTATGAAGCTCATCTGCGTTCCGGAAAGCCGTTGCCGGTGGAAACGAGGCGCTATGTCGAAAAGCTCGAACAGATTCTCTCTGATAGGGAAAGCAATAATAACGGTGGCACCGGAGATTTCTCCGGCTCCGCTCTGTTCTTCCCGCTTTCCAGTCACAGCAATGGGTCCGGTGTGTTCCCGTGAGCCTCTCGCAGGCTTGGAGCCACATGAGAACTGGTATGCGGTTTCAGGCAGAAGAGCAGGGCGGCGTAAGGCAAGATAAAAGAACGGCACCATCGCTTTGCCTCGATGCCCTCAAGTCTTTGTCTGCACATCTTTTTTTCAGGATCAGGGATGGTGCCAAGGCGGGTGAGCATGGTGCCATTCTCCGCGCTGAGGCGCAGAAACCCTTGCCTTGAATGGTGCCAATTGTTGCGGGGCAGCTCGTGGAGAACCTAATGGCTGACGATATTTTCAAACCGAAGCTTGGCAAGATCCGCTCACGCGGCGGTAAGGGTGGACGCAAGTTCCTGCATCGGGTGCTGGCAGCGACCAATCGGGCAGGGGGATATCGGCGTTTGGGTCGGTCCCGATTTATCGGCAACCGGTTGGGACGAGCGAGCGGGGCCGGGCAGGTTCTCGCCGGTCGGGATCGTTATGCCGCCTTCCGGCAGCGTCGGGTGATCATCAAATCACGGATTGTCCGGCTGGCCGGGAAAGGCATGCAGGGCGCACGGGCGCATCTGCGCTATATCCAGCGCGACGGCGTCACCAGAGAAGGTTTACCAGGCGAACTTTACAATGCCGATCAGGATCGGGCGGATGGTAAAGAATTCCTCGACCGGACCGATGGTGACCGGCATCAGTTCCGCTTTATCGTTTCGGCCGAGGACGGTGCAGAATATGCTGATCTCAAACCCATCACCCGACGGCTGATGAAGCAGATGGAAATCGATCTGGGCACGACACTCGACTGGGTCGCGGTCGATCACTTCAATACCGGCCATCCGCATAGCCATATTCTCGTGCGCGGCAAGGATGATCAGGGGCGCGATCTGGTAATTGCCCGCAACTATATGGTACGCGGCATGCGCGAACGCGCCGCCGAGATTGTCAGCCTCGATCTTGGACCGCGCACTGATCTGGAAATTGAAAACCGGTTGCGACATGAAATCGATCAGGATCGTTTGACCAGCATCGACCGTAACCTGCTGCGTCAGATGGGAGGGGACCTGATTGTCAGTGCCGCAGATAAAGATGCCTTTCGTCAGAGCCTGCGGGCAGGACGTTTGCAGAAGCTCAGTCGTCTTGGATTGGCCAAGGAGATAACCGCTGGTCAATGGCGACTTGAGGAAGGTCTGGAAGAAACATTATCCCGGATGGGAGAACGCGATGACATCATCAAGACCTTGCATCGCGAGATGAAACGCCGGGAGATTGTCCGCAGTCCTGCCGACTTCGTAATTGATGCGAAACATGAACTGGACCATGAGCCTATCGTCGGTCGTGTCATTACACGCGGCCTGTCCGATGAATTGAACGACCGACATTACCTGATTGTCGACG
>Ga0207848_100211_pt1 | contig 34800 bp, 40 predicted proteins | sample TtaePargueraPR_10_FD_187737 | JGI IMG/M metagenome (GOLD analysis project Ga0207848, IMG submission 187737) | Aerobic enrichment media microbial communities from Bioluminiscent Bay, La Parguera, Puerto Rico - Tt and M2 (3) (SPAdes) | ecosystem: Environmental > Aquatic > Marine > Unclassified ... | reverse complement strand
CTCCGCGGCCGCGGCATCGACAGCCTCCCGAGCATCAAGACGCAAGATCCGACAGACTAAGCACACGACGAAAACGTGGCCCAGATTTCGCCCGTCGCATCGGCCCGAAATTCAACCGTCGTCGACAGCTGTGGCAGGAAGACGGCCGCGAGCACCGCGAGCGGTATGAGTGCGAGCAGGAGCAGGGCGCGATTGATTCGTCGCCGGCTCACGGTGCCCTTCTCGAATGAGGAGCGGCTCATCTTGTCGAACTCTGGAAGGAGCGCTTGGTAGGGCGGCTCGGGTTTGTTCGAAATTCGTTCGGGCGGTCGGGTGGAGTCGTCTTCGTCTCCCATGCCCCCAACCTAGTCACGCGAATGGGACGACGGACGAGACCCACCGCATTGAGGGATGGTGTCTCGTCGCTCGTCTCCGCGCCGGCGGTCAACCACCTCAGTAGTGGTCGCGGGCTTGCAGGATGACGATGTGGTCGTCCGTGACGTAGTAGACGAGCCGGTTCGTCTCGTCGATGCGGCGGGACCAGGCCCCCGAGAGGATGTGCTTGAGCGGCTCGGGCTTGCCGATCCCGGCGAACGGGTCACGGAGCACGTCGGCGATCAGGACGTTGATCCGCCTGAGCGTCTTGCGGTCTTGCGTCTGCCAGTAGACGTAGTCCTCCCAGCCGTTCTGATCGAACGCGAGCGCGCGCGTCACGCTTCGAGAAGGTCGTGCTGCTCGAACTCGCCGCGACGTGCCCGCTCGATGGCGTCGAGGAGTCGCTCAGCGTTCGCTGGATTGCGCAGCAGGTAGGCGGTCTCGGTGATCGCGTCGTAGTCGTCCTTCGACATGATCACGGCGTTGCCGTGCCGAGAGACGACCTCGACCGCGGTGTGATCGTCATTGACCTGCTGGATCAGCCCGAACAGGCTCTTGCGCGCCTCGGTCGCGGTAATCGCCGACATGACCGCCCCTCTCGATTCTGGTACGGAATAGCGTACCACTCAGGAGTGCCGTCACGTCTCTGAGGGACCGGCTTTCGGGCACTGTCGCGATGGCCGGTCGAGATGAGATGCCATGCTTCTTGGATGAATGCGCGAAGGATCGGACGTGGTGCGGTAAAGCTGCAATGAGGGACTACTGGTCGATCCCGGGGTTCGCGCACGCATATCTCGAAGACAGCTGGGTGCTCTCCATCTCGGCGCAGCCAGGTTCGCTCGTCTTGGTCATCGACGTCGTGCTCCTCGAGCAGCATCCTGCCTAACGACCGCCGGCCGCGGGCGAGCGCTCCTGCTACCGCCGCGGCATACTGCGATTCGATCACGTCAGAACGCTCTCGTGGTCGGTCCAGGGAGCGCCGCCGGCCGTGGATGCGACCGGGGAGCAGGATTTCGGGTCCATCGATCTCTTCCAGGCCGAGGAAGCGAGATACCGGCTCTCCGGCGACTTCGGGCTCATCGCACTCGAGTCAGACCTCCCAGCGCTCGAGCTGACCGAATAGTCCGCCGGCGTTTCGATCAACGATCATCGCTGCGGCGTCGGCGGGGCCGAGGCAGAGGCTTCGGTCCTTCCTGGCCTCATACTGAACCGGTGGAGGACATCACGCGACCGGCCAAGGGTTCTCGAAGCGGCGTCCGCGAGTTGCTCAGTGGCTCATCAGTCGCGGCCGGAGCGATCATCCTGTCCACTCTGCTCGACAGGCCCAGTATCTGGTACTTCATCCTCTTCTCGGCGGGGATAATCATCGCGTTCGTAGGACTCGCTCGACTGGTTCAGGCTCGGAAGAGGACGGGTCGTCGTTCCGCTCGCTCGACGGAGAATTCGTCGTAGCCGCAATCTGGCCAGACAAAGTGAAGAGATCGCAGATGAGGATCGTCAGTGAGCGTCTAGTAGTCGGCGCCGCGTTCCGCTCGGAGCCGGTCGATCAAGTGCTCGAGCCGCGCGACAACGACCAGGTCGTCGGCGCCTCTGTCGTCGGTTGGGCTCGACGCTCAAGAGCCTGGTCCGGAGGGTATTCACTGCGGCGGGATCGAGCCCTCCGGAGAGCGTCACCGCTCGCGTGGCAGCGCAGAGACGGGCAAGTGCTCGAAGGGCGGCGACAGCGAGGTTCGGTGAGTCCGGCATTGCTCGATCCTGCACGACCCCGCCGCGGCGTATTCGTGCTGAGGGTTCGCCAGCTTGCCGCCTACGGGAGGAGGTCGAGCATCTGCGGCCGCGCCTTCATCGCGTGGATCACCAGTTCGTTCCCGCTGTCGAAGACCAGCACGACTGTCTCGAGCAGTCGACCTCGGGTGTCGAATCCGAGCCGGAGCTGCCGGGCGGGCGAGTCGTCGTCGAGGTCTTCGATCCAGATCGGCCATGAAGCGGCCTGCGTCGCATCTTCGGGGCTGATGCCGTGTCTGAGTGCCGAATCGTGAACGTTCACGCAGCGTACGCGGCCAGTGCGTCCCGGATGAGCTCAGACCGAGTCTTGTGCTCGCGGGCAGCGCGGGCATCCAGCGCTGCGAGTTCGTCACTGGTCAATCGCAGCGCGACCACCTGCGACGGCTCGGCACCACGCCCCGGTCGGCCGCGTCCGCGCTTCTTCAGCGCCGCGATGTCATAGCCGGCTTCGGCTTCAGCGACCCACTCGGAGATCTGCTCCTCGGTGACGGGCGCACCGTTGATCGTCTCGCGCTTGCTCATGCCAATAGTGTAATACGTAAATGCCAGAGGGAACAGTCGCGAGTCCCGCTGAGGGATCGTCGGAGAGCGCGTGGCCACCCGTTGCTTCATGTACATAAAGGCACAACAGATGTACAATTGCGGCATGTCCAGTGTCAGCGTCGCAGACGCCCGCAGCCATCTGTCGGACGTGATCGCCCGATCCCAGCAGGAAGCCGTCTTCATCGAACGGCGCGGCCAGCGCGCTGCGGTCGTGGTGAGCCCGGAGCGATACGAGCGCATGCTCGAGGCGCTGGAAGACGCCGAGGATGCAGCCGCCTTCGATGAGGCGATGGCCGAAGAAGGCGAGAACATTCCTTGGGACCAGGTCAAGAAGGACCTGGGCTGGGAGTGAGCTACCGGATCGAACTCCGACCCGCCGCCATCCGATCGCTCAAGCACATCGACCACCAGGACCGCGATCGCATCCGCGGCGCGATCGCCCTGCTCGGTCAAGATCCGCGCCCGCCGGGCGCGAGAGCGCTCAAAGGCCACGACGGCCTCAGGGTGCGCGTCGGCGACTACCGAATCATCTACACCGTCCACGACGACGTCCTGCTGGTCGTCGTCGTGACGCTCGGGCATCGCCGCGACGTCTACGACCGCTGACCCGGCGCGCCGGCGCATTGAGGGATCGGTGCTGAGCTTCAGCCGTCCGCGGTCGCCGCGTCGCGCAACTCGGTTCCAGAGCGCACACGGACGATCCCGTCGTCCTTGAGCTCGTCGGGCACCGACTTCCGCCGCTCCTCGATAGACGTCGCACTGAGGGATCGGCTGCGTGCCGGCCCCGTCGGCATACTCGGAGTATGACCACGACGATCAAGGTGAGCGATGAGCTCCGGGACCGGCTCAAGGAGCAGGCGGCACGGCACGGGCTGACGCTCGGCGCGCACCTCGCGCACCTCGCGGACGCGGAGGACCGCAGGTGGCGGCTGAGCACCGTGAAGGCGGCGGTCTCCGCGTCGACGGCCACGCAGGCTGACTCGCACGCTCGGGAGTCGGCGGACTGGGAGCGCACCGAGCTGACTGACGCCCAGTCGTGACCGAGGCGGAACTCGCGCCCGGTGTCGTCGCCTGGGCATCGCTCGAGCCCGTTCGCGGTCGGGAGCAGGGTCGCCACCGGCCGGTGCTGGTCATCGCCTCCGCCGGATACCTGGACGCGGTCACCACCCTCGCGATCGTGCTGCCGATCACGACCACTGATCGCGGATGGCCCAATCACGTCCGGGTCGACGGGCACAGCGGTCTCGATCGGCCGTCATGGATCATGACCGAACAACCGCGGACCCTCTCGCGCGACCGGCTCACGAGGATCTCGGGTCACGTATCGACTGACTGTTTCGCAGCCGTGCGGATGTGGCTGGGCGACTTCCTCGACCTCCCTGATCGCGTTCAGTGATCCTCCGCCGTAGGACGGTCCGGGAATCCGCCAGCACCGTCTTCGCTGTGAGTTCGTCCGTGGATGCTCACCGTCGAACGTCCTGTCGAAGCTCGTCCGTCGCAGGAGCGGCAGGGACGGCGGAGGTCCGCGGCCAGGTCCACGCGGCGCGCAGGATGAAGGCCAGGAGCAGCACCTCGATGCCGATGGAGATGGCGTAGAAGGCGGCCCACTCCCAGGTCTCCCCGACGGCGTTGAAGAGCGAGTACGGGATGAGGAGCGATGCCACGACGAGGTTCGTGGCGCGGTTCACCCGGGCGCGCAGCGTCAGGGAGAGCATCACCATCAGTGCCGGGATCGACACGGACACGAGGAAGACCGTCAGCAGCGTCGGGCTGACGTCGAATTCGAAGACGACGCCGGCCAGGATGTCGTCGACGACGCCGGGCTTGTAGAAGTTCAGGACGTCGACGTAGACGTAGAGGAACATGAAGCTCGTCCATGCGGCGGCGAGCTTGGCCTGCACGGGGATGGGCGGGGTGGCGAGCAGGGTCGGGGTGGTCGTTCGCGTGGTCATCGGTTCGTCTTTCGAGAGGAGCGGTCCCGCGCCGGGTGACAGCGGGTGGTGTGTGGCCGGCCGCGGCACCCGGAGGTCGTCGGCCACGACGCGTGGATGTTCGTACACCGTACGTCGTACGCTGTACTATGGTCGTACGCTGTACGATTGTCAAGCCGTTCGAGCCGGCGAAGAGGTGAGGAGGGCCATGACCGCGATGGAGCACCCCCCGGTGGCGTCAGACGTCGGCCTGAGCCGGCGGAGGGTGGCGGTCGAGGCGATCCGGCTCGCCGACCGGGAGGGCGTCGACGGACTGAGCATGCGTCGACTGGCTCGCGTGCTCGGCGCGGGCGCGATGTCGCTCTACCACTACGTGTCGAGCAGGGACGACCTGCTGGACGCCATGGTCGACCTCGTGTTCGAGGAGATCGAGCTCCCGACCGAGGGGACCGATTGGCAGTCGGCGATCCGGCAGCGGGCCGTCTCCGCGCGCCGGGTTCTGGCGCACCACCCGTGGGCGGTGGGCCTCATGGATTCGCGGACCTCGCCGGGGCCGGCGAATCTCCGCCACCACGAAGCGGTCATCGCCTGCCTGCGGAATGCCGGCTTCTCGGTCGTGATGGCGACCCACGCCAACTGGGTGCTCGACAGCTACGTCTACGGTTTCGCCCTGCAGGAGGCCAGCCTGCCGTTCGACAGCGCCGATGGACTCGCCGACCTGACCGCGAGCGTCTACCTGCCCCAGCTTCCTCCCGAGGAGTACCCCTACCTCAACGAGTCCGCCGCGGAGCTCGTCGCGGCCGGATACGACCCGGCGGAGGAGTTCGTCTTCGGCCTCGACCTCGTCCTCGCCGCACTCGAGCCCCTGCGAGCCGCAGCCGGCGACACGCCGACCCCGACGCCGACACGACGCGAACGCTAGCGCCGGACCTCGATCGCGGTGACCCCTCCGAAGTCGATCCACGCACGATCGCCGGCGTCGACCAGCACCGCGAGCACGTGGTCGCACGTCGCGCACCGCACGACAGTGCCGGCCCCGCTGACGTAGACCATCGCACGGGCGAGTTCCGCCACCGTGCCGCACGCCCGGCAGCGACCGGTCGCCGTCGTGACGTCGAACGAGAAGAAGTCGGCGAGCGGTCCGGCGATCGCGTTGCCGTCGACATGACCGGTCATCAGGTGCCTCCGAATCGCTCGGTGCGGATGTCGCGGGGATCGTGTCCGAGCTCGATGAGCCAGGCGGCGATGCGCTCGACGAAGCCCGTCGAGCCGCAGACGTAGACGATCGGTCGCTCGTCGGCCGGGATCACGGCCGCCTCGAGCTGCTCCTTCGTGATGCGGCCCGGCGGGGTGGACCACCCCTCCGGCGTGCGCCGCGAATAGACGAGGTCGAGCCGCAGCCCGGCACCATCGCCGGAGAGCGCCGCGAGCTCATCGGCGAAGTACACGTCGTCGGGAGTGCGCACGGCGTACAGGAGCCGGAAGGGCGTCGGGTCGTCGGCATCCGCGTGCGCCTGCGCCATCGCGAAGAGCGGCACGACGCCCGAGCCGCCGGCGACGAGTTGCACGGGCCGCGAGGGGGCGCCGTTCGGCTCCGGCCGCCACACGAAGAACGCGCCGAGCGGGCCGTGCACCTCGAGCATGTCGCCCGCGCGCACCACCTGGACGAGGAACGGCGAGACCTCGCCGTCGGGCAGTTCGTCCACGGCGAGCACGACCCGCGAGCCGGTGCCGGATGAGGCGATCGAGTACGACCTCGTCGCCGTGTAGCCGTCCTCCGCGGTGAGCCGCACGTCGAGGTGCTGGCCTGCGGCGTTGCCGGGCCATCCGTCGACCTCGAGCTCCAGGCGCGCCGCACTGGGCGTCTCGCGGCTCGCCCGCGCGACCGTCGCGACGTGCCAGCCGGCTCGCGGCACTGCGGGCGCCGTCGGCGCCGTGACCGCGTCGCTCACCAGTACCGCTCCTCCTTCCACGGGTCGCCGCGCAGGTGGTACCCGTTCTGCTCCCAGAAGCCGGGCTCGTCGTCCTCCATCATCACCAGGCCGCGCACCCACTTCGCGCTCTTCCAGAAGTAGAGGTGCGGCACGAGCAGTCGCGCCGGGCCGCCATGCTCCGGGTCGAGCGGCTCCCCGTCGAACTCGAAGGCGATCCACGCCTTGCCGTCGAGCAGGTCGTCGAGCGGCACGTTCGTCGTGTAGCCGCCGTAGCTGTGCGCCATCGTGTACGCGTAGTCGGTCTCGACACCCTCGAACAGGGTGTCGAGGGCGACCCCGCGCCATCCGGTGGCCAGCTTCGACCAGTGCGTGACGCAGTGGATGTCGGTCGTGACGTCCTCGATCGGCAGCGCCATCAACTGGTCCCAGTTCCACGAGTGCTGCTCGCCCGACTCGGTCCGGATCGTGAACTCCCAGTCGGCGGTGTCGACGTCGGGCGTCGGCCCGGCCGACAGCACCGGGAAGTCGGCGACCAGCGTCTGTCCCGGCGGCAATCGATCGTCCCGCTCGCGACCGCGTCCGCTGAATCCCCTCGTGATGAACGACATGGCGCCCCCTCCCGACGGTCTCACGATAGTGAGGCGACGGGCGGATGTCACCGGGTCGGCCCTGTCGTCATCTTCACGAAACGTCCGAGCGACCCCGCCGACGTTTCCGGTGCGTAGGGTTGGGACATGGCTGCCATCGCGCTCGGCATCCCGGCGGTCCGCCGGAGGGACGCCGACGTGCCGTCGACAGCGGGTCGGCCGGAGGTCCCGGGGCTCGTCGACCGCTTCGGGCGGGTCGCCCACGACCTCCGGATCTCCATCACGTCGGCGTGCTCACTGCGCTGCACCTACTGCATGCCGGCCGAAGGCCTGCCCGTCATCCCCCGCGATGAACTCCTGTCCGCAGCCGAGATCGGCCGGCTCGTCGGCGTCGCGGTGCGCGACCTCGGCGTCCGCGAGGTGCGCTTCACCGGCGGCGAGCCGCTCACCCGTGGCGACCTCGTCGAGATCGTCCGGCGGAGCGCTGAAGCGGCCCCCGGCACGCCGCTCGCGCTCACCACGAACGGCATCGGGCTCGACAAGCGGGCCGAAGCGCTGCGCGATGCGGGCCTCACGCGCGTGAACGTCTCGCTCGACACCCTCGACCGGGAGCACTTCGCCCGGCTGACGCGGCGCGACCGCCTGCCCGCCGTGCTCGCCGGGATCGCCGGCGCGCACCGCGCCGGCCTCGGTCCGCTGAAGGTCAACGCGGTGCTCATGCGCGAGACCCTGCACGACGCCCCCGCGCTGCTCGAGTGGGCGATCGAGCACGGATGCCGCCTCCGCTTCATCGAGCAGATGCCGCTCGACGCCGACGAGGCCTGGCGTCGCGAGCACATGGTCGACGCCGGGGAACTGCTCGCGGTCCTCGGCGCGCGCTTCGCGCTGACGGCGGTCGGGCGGGAGGATCCCGCAGCGCCCGCCGAGGAGTGGCTCGTCGACGGCGGCCCGGCGACGGTCGGGGTCATCGCGTCGGTGACCCGCCCGTTCTGCGGCGCGTGCGACCGGACGCGCCTGACCGCGGAGGGCTCGGTGCGCTCGTGCCTGTTCGGCGATGACGAGACCGACCTCCGCGGGCTCCTCCGCGCGGGCGCGGGAGACGACGAGATCGCCGACGTCTGGCGCGCGGCGATGTGGGCGAAGAAGGCCGGGCACGGCATCGACGACGTCGACTTCGTGCGCCCGGTCCGGACGATGGGAGGCATCGGTGGCTGAGGCGCTGAGCCCGACGAGCGTGCACACGGTGGTCGTGCGCTACTTCGCTGCGGCTGCGGAGGCCGCCGGGGTGGAGGAGGAGCAGCTGACCCTGGCCCACGATGCCGCCACGGTCGGCGGCCTGCGCGACGAACTCGTCGACCGCTACGGCCCCGCGATGTCGCGCGTGGTCGCGAACGGGTCCTTCCTCGTCGACGGGGTCGTGCGCCGTGACGCCGCCGCCCCGATCGGCGCGCGGGTCGACGTGCTGCCGCCGTTCGCGGGCGGCTGAGCGCCGAGCCCGAACCCCTCGGTCCTCAGAGGTTGACCCACTCGGTCGCGCCGCCCGCGAGGTGCTGGCGCTTCCAGATCGGCGTGCGCTCCTTGATCCGGTCGACGAGCAGGGCGCACGCCGCGAACGCCTCGGCCCGGTGCGGTGCGGCGACGGATGCCACGAGGGCGACGTCTCCGACCCCGAGCGGACCGACGCGGTGCGCTGCGGCGACCGCGAGGCCGGTCTCGCTCGCGACCTCGGCGCACGTCTCGCGCAGGAACCGCTCGGCCTCGGGGTGCGCCGAGTAGTCGAGCGCCGACACCGGCTCGCCGTGGTCGTGGTCGCGGATGACGCCCTCGAACGTCACCAGGGCGCCGTCGCACCGCGAGAGCACGAAGGCCTCGGCGGCCGCACGGTCGAGTTCGCGCTCGGTGACGACGGCGTAGACATCGGGAACCGCGTCGGCCGTCGCGGCGCCGGGAGGCGGAGCCTGCTCAGGCATGCGGCGCCCCTCCGTGCTCCATGCGCTCGGATTCCCCGACGGGCTCGTCGCCGACCGCTCCGGCGATCGGACGCCCGGCGTGGTCGCCGCCGGCGACCTGGTCGACGAGGTGCGGGAGCAGTTCGTCGAGTACCGCGAGGCCGTCGGCGACGCCGCCGCGGGAGCCGGGGAGGTTCACGACGACCGTCCGTCCGGCGACGCCCGCGAGCGCGCGGCTGAGGGCGGCGGTCGGGGTCGCGGAGCGACCCGCGGTGCGGATCGCCTCGGCGACGCCGGGCAGGGCGCGGTCGAGCACGGCGTGCGTCGCCTCGGGGGTGCGGTCCGTCGGGCTCACGCCCGTGCCGCCTGTCGTCAGGATCACGGCGGGCTGCTCGTCGACGGCGGCGCGCAGCGCGTCGGCGATGTCGGCGTCGGCGACCACGCGCGGCGCACCCGCGTCGTACCCGCGCGAGCCGAGCCATCCGACCATCACCGGACCGGTCGTGTCGTCGGCGGTACCGGCTGCGGCGCGCGTCGAGGCGACGAGCACGATCGCCCGGCGCGTGCCCGCAGCATCCGGAGCCGGCGTCTCGGGCGAGGGCGCGGCATCCGCTCGCCACGTGCCGCGCCTGCCGCCGCGCTTCTCGACGAGCCGGATGCCGCCGAGCCGCGCAGCCGGGTCGACGGCCTTGACCATGTCGTGCAGCGTAAGCCCCGCGACGGCCACCGCGGTCAGGGCCTCCATCTCGACGCCGGTCCGGCCGGTGGTCGACGCGGTCGCCCGGATCGTGACGGCGGACTCCTCGAAGCCGAAGTCGATCGAGACGGCGTCGAGCGGCACGATGTGCGCGAGCGGGATGAGGTCGCTGGTGCGCTTGGCCGCGGTGATGCCGGCGATGCGGGCCGTCGGCAGCACGTCGGCCTTCTTCAGCCCGTCGGACCGGACGAGGCCCACCACCTCGGCCGTCGTGTCCAGCCGGCCCTCGGCGATCGCGACGCGGTGCGTCACGGGCTTTCCGCCGACGTCGACCATGCGCGCGCGGCCGTCGTCGTCGAGATGCGTGAGCTCGCTCATAGGTCCACGGTATCGACCTCGTCGCCGGCCGCCAGGGCCTCGACGTCATCGGGGATCACGATGAGCAGCTCGGATGCCGCGAGCGCGGCGACGAGGTGCGACCCTGGTCCGCCGACGGGCAGCGCGAGGCCGTCGGCGGTGCGGGTGCCGCGGAGGAACTGCCGCTTGCCGGGGACGGATCGGACGGCCTCGGCGAGCGGCATCCGCTCGGTGCGCGCCGGCGGCAGCCCCGCGATCGCCCGGAGCGACGGGGCGACGAACAGCGCGAACGAGAGCTGGGCGCTGACCGGGTTGCCCGGGAAGCCGATCAGCGGCATACCGCGGTACACCCCGGTGGCCTGCGGGCCGCCGGGCTGCATCGCGACCGAGCCGACCCACGCGCCGAGCGGCTCGATGAGCTCGCGCACCACCTCGTAGGCGCCCTTCGAGATCCCGCCGCTCGTGAGGATGAGCTCCGCGCCGGCGTCGACGGCCGCGTCGAGCTCGGCGCGCAGCCCGGCGACGTCGTCGCGGACGCGGCCGGCGTGCACCACGAGTGCCCCGCACGCGTCGACGGCGGAGCGCAGCGCGATGCCGTTCGCGTCGGGCAGTTCGCCCGGTCCGAGCGGCACGCCCGGTTCGACGAGTTCGCTCCCGGTGCTCACCACGGCGACGCGCACGCGCTCGCGCACGAGCAGCTCGGTGAGGCCCGAGGCGGCCGCCGCCGCGAGATGGCGCGGCGCGAGGCGGATGCCGGCTGGGAGCACATCGTCGCCGGCGACGAGGTCGGAGCCGGCCTCGCGGACGAACTCGCCCGCCGCCCGGGCACGCAGGACGCGCACGAGCTCGGATCCGTCGACGACCGCGGTGTCCTCGACCGGCACGACGGCGTCGGCTCCGTCGGGTACGGGAGCGCCGGTCATGATCCGCACGGCGGTGCCCGCGGCCAGCGGTGCGGGCGTGCCGGGCGCGGCCGCCGATTCGCCCACGATCGGCACGTCGACGGGAGCATCGGCGATGTCCGCCGCCCGCACCGCAAGCCCGTCCATCTGCGAGTTCCGGAACGGCGGCAGGTCGATCGGGGACTCGACCGGCGACGCGGTGATGCGACCGAGCGCGGCGGCCACCGCGATCCGCTCCGTCGGCCGGGCGCCCAGGGGCGCCAGCAGGGAGCGCACGAACCGCGCATGCTCGTCGAACGGGATGCGCGCCATCAGTACCTCGTCAGCTCGGGGTCCACGGCGATCGACCACGCGTCGATGCCGCCGGTCAGGTTCCGCACCTCGGCGAACCCCGCGCCGAGGAGGTGCTCGGCGGCGAGCCTCGAGCGGACCCCGAGGTGGCAGTAGACGACCAGGGATGCCGCGGGGTCCAGCTCTCCGGTGCGTGCGCCGAGCTCGTGCAACGGGATCAGGATCGACCCCTCGATCGCGACGAGGTCGGCCTCCCACGGCTCGCGCACGTCGAGCAGTTGCGGGGGCGCGTCCGAGGCGAGTTCCGCAGCGAGCGCGACCGCGTCGACCTCGGCGGGCGCGGGTGCTCCGGTCCCGACCGGAGTCGCGGCCGCTCCCGCCGGAGGGGGTGCGCCGTCCGACCGGCGCGCGGTGACCGTGGGTGCCGCATCCTCCGCCCGGGCGTACGCGATCTCGCGGGTCCGCCCCGTGAGCGCGTCGTACACCGCGACGCGCCCGAGCATCGGTTCGCCGAGCCCGGTGAGCAGCTTCAGCACCTCGCCGGCCATCAACCCGCCGGTCACGGTGCACACGGTGGGCAGGATGCCGTCGATCTCGCAGCTGAGGCCGGCGTCGGCCGGGGGTTCGGGGAAGAGGTCGCGGTACGAGACGCCGCGAGCCTCCCACGACACGCCGACCTGACCCGAGAACTTCGCGGCCGAACCCCAGACCAGGGGGATCCCTGCCCGGGCGGCGGCGGCATCGGCGACGTACCGCGTCAGGATGTCGTCGGTGCCGTCGACCACGAGATCGGCGTCCGCGAGCAGGTCGTCGGCGTTCTCCCCGTCGAACCGCGCGCGCACCCCGCGCACGGCGGCATCGGGTGCGAGGCGCTGCGCGGCATCCGTCGCCGAATCGACCTTGGCCCGGCCGACGTCGGCGTCGTGGTGGAGCGTCTGCCGGTGGAGGTTGGTGGGCTCGACCACGTCGTCGTCGACGATCGTGAGGCGACCGACGCCGGCAGCGGCGAGCGCGGGGATCACGGCGCTGCCGAGCCCGCCTGCGCCGAGCACCACGACATGGGCCCCGACCAGTCGTCGCTGGCCCGCGGCACCCATCCCCGGGAGGACGCGCTGCCGCGCGAACCGCGGCGCATCGGGATCGAGGGGCATGCCTCGATTCTCGCAGGCGGGATACGCCATCGGGACGCCGCAGGCAATCCCTGCCGTCCTCTCAGGAACGCCGCATACCGTCGAAGGCGGGCCGTACCGGGGATGTGCCGCGGTCCCCGGCCCGGAAGACGACGCGATCTCGGTCTTGCGCGGCGATGGCGATTGCGGGAGCGTGATGAGGGGGCCTCGATGAGCCGCACGACAGGAGCACCGCCCGGCGCCGGGCGAGACGGGTCGACCGACGTGCTCCGTCTGCTCCGCGACCTCGTCCCGCAGCGTCCGCGCTTCCTGCGCGGTCCACGCATCCCCGACGGCGTCCGATCGCCCGTCATCGTCACCGAACGCCTCCGGCTGCGGCCGCATCGGCTGGCCGACGCCCGCGCCTGGTACGAGCTGCAGTCCGACCCGGCCGTGGTCGAGCATCTCTCGTGGCCGCTGCGCACGCGGGCGGAGTCGTTCGTTCACCTGTTCCATCGCACGCACCACACCCGGCTCGAGCAGCGAGACGACTTCCTCGCCCTCGCGGTGCTCCTCGACGACCGGCTCATCGGCGACGCGTCGCTGCACCTGCGCACGCTCGACCCGGGTGCGCGCCGGCTGGAGGTCGGTTGGGTGATCGGACCGCGCTGGCAGGGCAAGGGCTACGCCGCCGAAGCCGGACTCGCGATGCTCGGGCTCGCGTTCCGCGACCTGAGCGCGTCGGTGGCGGAGGCGCACATGACCCCGGGCAACACCGCGTCCAAGGCGCTCGCCGAACGCCTCGGATTCGAGGAGATCGCGAACGACGGCACGACGCGTGTGATGGCGATCGACGCGGAACGGTTCCGGTCCCTGCACGGCGCGTGAGCGAGCGCGTCCGCCTGGGCGCACCGAACATCGACAGCCCTGGCCAGCCATCCGTAGATGCGGGTATCCTCGCACTGTGGTGACGTATTCGCGGGCAGAATCGTGACGTCCTTCCGCATCAGCGAGGCGGCGGCGCTGCTCGGCGTGAGCGACGACACGGTCCGCAGGTGGGCTGACGCCGGCCGCCTCGAACTCGAACGGGGCCCGAACGGCATGCGCATGGTCGCGGGGTCCGAACTCGTGCGCCTGCTCGGCGACGAACCCGACGGCGGCGCGCTCGCGCAGGCGTTCCCCCTCGCGCGCGCCTCGACGCGGAATCGGTTCGTGGGGCTCGTCACCGCCGTCGAGCGGGACGGCGTGATGGCCCAGGTGGAGCTCCGTGCGGGTCCGTTCCGGATCGTCTCGCTGATGAGCCGGGAGGCCGCGGACGAACTGGGGCTCGAACCGGGCATGCTCGCCGCGGCGAGCGCGAAGGCCACGGTGGTCTCGATCGAGCTGCCGGGCGGGGTCGACGGGTGATTCCGCACGCCCGGGGGCGACGGCGACGGATGCTCCGCGCCCGTGTCGCATCGGTCGTGCTCGCGATCGCCGTGGTCGGCGCGCTCGCGGCGTGCACGGCCGGCACGGCCGGCACGGGCGATTCGGCCGGCACGGGCGATTCGGGCGCATCGGCCGACGGAGCCGCGGGCGACGGCCCGACGGCGGCCGCGATCGAGACAGGCACGATGACGGTGTTCGCGGCCGCGTCGCTCACCGAGGCGTTCGAGGAACTGGCCGAACGCTTCGAGGAGCGCAATCCCGATGTCGAGGTCGTGCTGAATCTCGGCGGCAGCGCGGCGCTCGCGCAGCAGATCGTCGCGGGCGCCCCGGCCGACGTGTTCGCGGCTGCCGCGGAGCCGCCGATGGCGACGGTCGTCGACGCCGGGCTCGCCGACGGCGCGACGGTCTTCGCGACCAACACCCTCGAACTCGCCGTGCCCGCAGGCAACCCGGCGGGGATCACGGGGCTCGAGGACCTGGCGCGCGACGAGCTCCGCATCGCGCTGTGCGACGAGCGGGTGCCGTGCGGTTCCGCGTCGGCGACGCTGCTCGAGGAGGCCGGGATCTCCGCGCCGCCCGACACGCTCGAGTCCGACGTGAAGGCCGTGCTCACCAAGGTCGCGCTCGGCGAGGTGGATGCGGGTCTCGTGTACCGGACGGACGTGCGCTCGGCCGGCGAGGCCGTCGAGGGCGTGGCGGTGCCGGCCGCGGCATCCGTCGTCAACCGCTACCCGATCGCCGCACTCGCCGATGCGCCGCACCCGGCCGCCGCCGCCGCATTCGCGGCGTTCGTCGCGGGCGCGGAGGGTCGCGGCGTGCTCGACCGCCTCGGGTTCGGCGCGCCGTGACCGTGCGACCGACGGTGGCGCGTACGCCCTCGCGCCGGCGAAGCACGCGCGCGCCCGGCGGCCTCGCGTGGCCCGTCGCCGTCCTCGCGGGTGCTGGGCTCGCGGTGCTCGTCCTCCCGCTCGTCGCGCTCGTCGTCCGCGCTCCGTGGGGCGAGCTCGGCGAGCTGCTCGCCCGCGAGTCCGTGCTCGAGGCGCTCGTGCTCTCGCTCGGTACGGCGACCGCCGCGACGGGCGCGTGCCTCGTGCTCGGGGTGCCGCTCGCGGTGCTCCTCGCGCGTGCCGCGGCGTGGCCCGCGCCCGGGCGGCGGCTGCTCAGGGCGGCCGTGACGGTGCCGCTCGTGCTGCCACCCGTCGTCGGCGGGATCGCCCTGCTGCTGCTCCTCGGTCGGCGCGGACTGATCGGGGGCGCCCTCGACGAGCTGTTCGGCATCACCGTGCCGTTCACGACCGGCGCCGTGGTGCTCGCGCAGGTCTTCGTCGCGCTGCCGTTCCTCGTGTTCGCCGTCGAGGGGGCGCTGCGCTCGGCCGACCGGCGCACGGAGCTCGCCGCCGCGACGCTCGGCGCGTCGCGGTGGCAGGTGTTCCGCCACGTCACGCTGCCGCTCGTCGCTCCCGGCGTCGCCGCGGGTGCGGTGCTCTGCTTCACGCGAGCGCTCGGCGAGTTCGGTGCGACGATCACGTTCGCCGGGTCGCTGCCGGGGGTGACGCGGACGCTGCCGATCGCGAGCTACCTCGCCATGCAGACCGACCCCGACGAGGCGATCGCGCTCGCGCTCCTGCTGCTCGCCGTGTCCGTCGGCGTACTGCTGCTCCTCCGCGATCGCTGGCTGCCGGGGGTGCGCGGGTGAGCGCGGCGGGGCACGGGTCGCCGCCCCGCCCGACCGGCGATCGGCCGACCCTCCACGCGGACGTCGCCGTCACGCGCGGTGCGCACCGCGTCGAGGCGGCGTTCGACGTGGTGCCGGGGCATCCGCTCGCCGTCATCGGGCCGAACGGCGCCGGCAAGTCGACGCTGCTCACGGCGATCGCGGGCCTCGTGCCGATCGATGCCGGGCGTGTGCGCATCGGGGACCGCGAGGTCGACCGCCTCCCTCCCGAGCGGCGTCGCGTCGGCATGCTGTTCCAGGACTACGTGCTCTTCCCGCACCTCACGGTGCGCGACAACGTGGCGTTCGCGGCGCGCATGCGCGGGTCGCGGCACGCGGCGCGCGCCGCCGCCGAACCCTGGCTCACCCGCTACGGGCTCGCCGCACTCGCCGATCGACTGCCCGGCGAGCTCTCCGGCGGGCAGGCGCAGCGCGTGGCGCTCGCGAGGGCGCTCGCCGCCGAGCCCGAGGTCCTGCTCCTCGACGAGCCGATGTCGGCGCTCGACGTCGAGCTCCGGCATGACATGCGGGCGGAGCTCGCCCAGCACGTCCGGGAGTTCGGCGGCGCCACCGTGGTCGTCACGCACAGTCGGGCGGATGCCGCGACGCTCGCCGATCACGTGCTCGTGCTCGAGGAGGGGCGCGCGACCCAGCGCGGCACGCTCGGGGAGCTCGCCGCTGCGCCCGCGACGCCCTACGTGCGCCGGATGGTCGCAGCGGCGGAGGACTAGGGCGCTGACGCCGCCGGGCTCAGCGCGGCGTGTCGAGGTGCACCGCGACCGCGGCGGCGTCCGGGATCTCCGACCACGACCAGACCGCGAACCGGAATTCGGCGACGGCGCACGTCGGCATGTGCTCGATCTCGCCCGAGAGCCGGTAGGCGAGGTCGGACATGCCCGGGTCGTGGGCCACGACCATCGCGGTGCCGACCTCGTCGTCGAGTTCGGCGACGACCCCGAGGATCGTGTCCGGGCCGGCGCCGTAGAGGCGCTCGTCGAGCAGCAGCACGCCGGCCGGCAGGTCGAGCGTCCCGGCCATCGCCTCCGCGGTGGTCCGGGCGCGGACCGCGGTGCTCGAGCGGATCGCATCGGGCACGACCCCGCGCTCGCGGAGCCGCGTCGCCATCTCCGGCGCGTCGCGTCGACCGCGATCGTTCAGCGGGCGGTCGTGGTCGGCGAGGGTCGGATCACCCCAGGCCGACTTCGCGTGACGCACGAGCACGAGGGTCTTCATGGGGCGAGTCTGCCACCGCGGGCGCGACGCGGCGAGGGGCGCCCTACGCCGTATCCACCCCGACCGGTTCCTCGGGGCCGGGCACCAGCCGGAGCGCGACGCCGGCGGCGAACTCGAGCACGCACAGGGCCGCGAGGCGGACTGTGCGCCCGTCGGCGGAGTCGGCAGTCGCGTCGATCTCGACGAGGTCGGCGCTGCGCACCCGGGGGTCGGATGCCGCGGCGCGGACGAGCGCGCGGAGCTCCCACGCCGAGAGGCCTCCGGGCACCGATGCGGGGCACGCGGGCACGACCGAGCGGTCGCACGCGTCGACGTCCACGTCGAGGTGGACCGGGCCGCCGGCGGCGCCGGCGATCTCGAGCGCCTCCGCCATGGCGAGGTGCGGGAGGCGGTGGTGCAGTTCGTTGCGGTGGACGACCGTGATGCCGAGATCGGCGGCGCGGCGCGCGTAGGCGGCCGAGTTCGCGAAGTCCTGGATGCCGATCTGCACGATGCGGCTCGGGTCGAGCCCCGCCTCGATGAGCCGACGCACGGGCGAGCCGTTCGAGACGCCGTCGCGCAGGTCGTAGTGCGCGTCGATCGTGACGAGCCCGGCGGTGCCGAGGTCCGTGCCCCACGCGCCGAGCGCCGTCGCGACCGTGACCGAGTTATCGCCGCCGAGCGCGAGGAGCGCCTCCGACCTGGCGAGCACCTCGCCCACGCGGGCGCGCGTGCGAGCCTCCCCCGCCTCGCCGTCGGGCTCGTCGATGTCGCCCGCGTCGACGAGGGCCAGCTCGGCGAGGTCCTTCCCACCCGCGAGCGGGGAGTCCAGCGGGTCACGAGAGCGATCGGGCACGAGCGCCGGGCTGTACCGCCGCAACGCGGCTCGGATCGCGGCCGGCGTCGCGTGCGCCGCGGTGGGCGACAGCGAGGTGCGCCACGCCGGAACGCCGAGGATCGCGAGCGCGGCGCGCGCGCCGTCCGCCATCGCGTCGAACGCGGGCCAGTCGCCGGCTCTCGGCCAGAGCGAGTCGTGCGAGAGTGCGGCAGCCTCGGTCATGATGCCGACGATAGCGATGACGGATGCCGCGGGCCCACGCCTCAGCCCGGCCGCGTGTCTGCGATCCCGGACGCGCGGGCTCGGGCATCCGTCGCGCCGGCAGCATCCGCCGCGCCGGGCGCACCCGTCGCACCCGTCGCGCCCTTCGCGCCGGCCGACCGTGGCGAGCGCGGCGCCCGCCTGCGGCGCTCGCGCGTCCGGATGCCGAGCTTGCGCAGCTCCTCGACCCAGAGCACCGACGACGCCATCGCGACGCAGACCGCCCAGTGCGCGGGATCCAGCGACGTCGTGCCGAAGGCGAGTTGCAGCGGCACCCACGACACGACGGCGACCTGCAGCGCCACCGCGAGCACGACGGCGCCCCACAGCCACCGGTTCGCGAAGACCCCGCGGAACGCGCTCGAGCTCGCCGACCTCGCGTTGAACGCGGTGAACAGGCCGGCGAACACGAGCGTCGTGAACCCCGCGGTGCGTGCCGTCTCGAACGTGTCGGTCCCGCCCGGGATCAGCCCGTCCGGGAGGAACGCGTCCATCGTGAGCAGCGTCGCGACCGCGATCACGATGCCCGTCGTCGCGATGCCGATCCACATGCCGAGATCGATCGCCCGGTCGTGCAGGCCACGCGGCGGGCGCGCCATGACGTCGTCGACCTCCGGGTCGACGCCCATCGCGAGGGCCGGGCCCGAGTCGGTCACGAGGTTGATCCAGAGGATCTGCGTCGCGAGCAGCGGCAGCACGATCGCCTCGTCGGAGGCGCCGGAGAATCCGAGCACGCCGGCGAACACGACGCCGAGGAACACCGTGAGCACCTCGCCCATGTTCGAGTAGAGCAGGTAGCGGAGGAACTTCCGGATGTTGTCGAAGATCACCCGGCCCTCGCGCACGGCGTGCACGATCGTCGCGAAGTCGTCGTCGGCGAGCACCATCTTCGCCGCCTCCTTCGTGACCTCGGTGCCCGTGATGCCCATCGCGATGCCGATGTCTGCCGACTTCAGCGCCGGAGCGTCGTTGACGCCGTCGCCGGTCATCGCCACGACGAGGCCCTCCGCCTGGAGCGCGTCGACGATGCGGAGCTTGTGCTCGGGCGCGACGCGCGCGAAGACCGACACCCGCCGCACGGCGTCGCGGAGCTGCCGGTCGTCCATGCCGTCGAGGCGCGCACCGGGGAGGGCGATGCCGTCCTCCCCGATGATCCCGAGGTCGCGCGCGATCCGTGCAGCGGTCGCCGGGTGGTCCCCGGTGATCATGACCACGCGGATGCCGGCGGCGTGCGCCTCCGCGATCGCGGGCCGCACCTCGGGCCGGGGCGGATCGATGATGCCCACGACGCCCGCGTAGACGAGGTCCTCCTCGGCGATCTCGTCGGGCCCCGCGGCATCCGCCCTCAGCGTGTCGACCGTGAGCCCGGCCGAAAGCTCCGGCGCCGGACGGTAGGCGACCGCGAGCGTGCGGAAGGCCTCCTCCGAGAGCGTCTCGATCTCGGCGAGCGCTCGGGCGCGTCGCACCGCGTCGAGCGGCACCACCTGGTCGCCGACCTGCAGGCGCGTGCAGTGCTCCAGCAGCACGTCGGGCGCGCCCTTGCTGAGCACGACGACGTCGCCGCCCTCGTGGCGGTGCGCGGTCGACATCATCTTGCGCTCCGAGCTGAACGGCACCTCGCCCACGCGCCCGTAGCGGGCCGCCTCCTCGGCCGTGCCCTCGATCTTCCCGGCGGCGACGAGGAACGCCGCCTCGGTCGGGTCGCCCTCGATCTCCCAGAGGCCGTCGCGCTCGACCAGCTGGGCGTCGTTCGCGAGCGAGCCCGCGCGGAGCACGAGCTGCGCCTCGGCACGCACCGGCCCCTCGGCGAGCGGCCGCCCCTTCGCCGTCGCCGCACCGACCGGTGCGTAGCCGACGCCGCCGAGGTCCACGACGCCCGACGCGGTGACGATGCGCTGGATCGTCATCTGGTTGGTCGTCAGCGTGCCCGTCTTGTCGGTGCAGATGACCGACGCCGACCCGAGCGTCTCGACGCTCGAGAGCTTCTTGACGACGGCGTTCCGGCGCGCCATCCGCTGCACGCCCAGTGCGAGCACCAGCGACATGATCGCCGGCAGCCCCTCGGGCACGGCCGCGACCGCGAGCGAGACGCCGAGCAGCAGCACGGTCACGAACCCCGAGGGCGTGTCGACGCCCTGGACGATGGTCACGGTGAGCATCACGACGATCGCGATCGCGACGACGATGCGGCCGAGCAGTCGACCGAGGTGCGCGACCTCGACCTGCAGCGGCGTGGGCTCCTCGACCGTCTCGTCGAGCATCGTCGCGATCGCGCCCATCTCGGTCGCCATGCCCGTCTCGGTCACGATCGCACGCCCGGTGCCTCGGCTGACGGCCGTGCCGGCGAACACCATGTCGCGCCGGTCGCCGAGCGGCACGCGGTGGTCGAGGGTCGCCGGGTCCTTCTCGACGGGCTCGCTCTCGCCGGTGAGGGATGCCTCGGCGACGCGGAGCGCGTTCGCCCGCACGAGTCGCGCGTCGGCGCCGACCCGGTCGCCCTCGGCGAGCGCGAGCACGTCGCCGGGCACGAGGGCGTCGCTGGGCACGGTCCGCAGCTCGCCGTCCCGCAGCACCGTCGAGTGGGCCCGCGTCATCACCGCGAGCGCGGCGACCGCCCGCTCGGCGCGGGACTCCTGCACCAGCCCGAGCACGGCGTTCAGCACGATGATCGCGAGGATCACGAGGGCGTCGATCGGCCAGCCACGCGCGCCCTCGACGAGCCACGCGACCACCGACACGACGACCGCCGCGAGCAGCAGCAGGATGAGCGGGTCGGCGAGCTGCGCGACGACGCGACGCCAGAACGGCACGCGCCGCGCGGGCCTCAGCTCGTTGCGTCCGTGCGCGCGCAGCCGCTCGTCGGCCTCGTCCGCGTCGAGCCCGGTCTCCGGGTCGACGCCCAAGCGCCCGGCGACCTCGGCCGGAGCCTCGCACGCCGGGTCGAAGTCGCGGAGGGTGGCCATGGCTCCATCGTGCGCAGGCGCTCGAATGGCGCGCAACGGCCGAACGACCCGCGGGCCGGGCGGCCGGCCGGGCAGCCGCGGTCGGAACGCCCGCGCAGTCGACGGCGTAGGCTCACGAACATGGAAGACGAGTCCATCGCCGTGCTCGTGACCGGGGCCGAACGTCGACTGCTCGAGCCCGAGACCCGCCGGGACCCCGCGGCGCTCGAGGACCTGCTGCACGAGTCCTTCCGTGAGATCGGCCGCAGCGGGCGACTCTGGACGCGAGACGAGCTCATCGACGTGATGACCGGGCCAGATGCGGTCGACGTGCAGTCCGCGGTCGTCACCGGCGAGCACGTCGAGCTCGTGGCATCCGATCTCGCGCTGCTGACCTACACGCTCGACGCCGACGGCATGCGGAGTCGCCGCAGCTCGCTCTGGCGGATCGCCGGCGACCGGCCGCGGATGCTCTTCCACCAGGGCACGCCGCTCGGGCCGCACGTGGGCTGATGGAGGACGGCACCTCGATCTATCGTGCCGGCGCCGCGGGCACCGCGAGCGCGACGAGGTCGTTCACGTCGGAGAGGATCGCGTCGTGGTGCGCCGACACGAGCTCGGGCCGCCTCGCGGCCCCGCTCAGCAGGCCCACGACCCATCCGGCGCCCGCCGCGCGGCCGGCCTCGAGCATGGCGACCGAGTCGCCCGCGACGAGCACCTGGCGCACGTCGAGCGTGCCGGCGAGCTCCATCGCGTGGTGCACGGCGAAGGGCGCAGGCGGGGCGGATGCCACGTCGTCGACGGCCACGACGGCGTCGACGGTGCACGGCGCACGCAGGTCGCCGGACACCGACCAGCCGAGACGCCCGAGCGTGTCGACGGCGGTACCGTGCGGTCCCTCGCACACGAGCACGATGCGCACCCCGCGACGGCGCAGCTCGGCGAGCGTCGACTCGACGCCCCTGACGAGCGACGGCGGTGCCGCGGCATCCGTCGACCGTCGGACCACCGCGCCCTCGAAGGCGAGCACGGCCAGCGTGATCATCGAGCCGCCTCGGCGGGGTGCGATCGCGTGAGCGGCGTGCGGCGGTCGACCTCGTTCTCGATCGTGAAGGTCGCGAGCTCCGGACGGTACCGGTCGTCGGCGTAGGCGAGCGGCCGACGAGCGGAGTCGAACGTGATCCGGCGCTCGCGGAGGAGCGGGCTGCCGGCGTCGACCTCGAGCACCTCGGAGTCGAGGGGATTCGCGGCGACGGCATCGATCGTGTGCCGCGCGCGCCGCAGGTCGACCCCCCGCGACACGAGGTGCGCGTGCAACGACCCCCGATCGCAGTCGAGGTCGTCGAGCAGCGCGCCGACCTCGGGCGGGAACGAGCTGCGCTCGACCATCGTCGGCACGCCGTCGAGGAGGCGCACGCGCACGACCTGCGTGACCGTCGCGCCCTCGTCGAGTCCGAGGAAGCCGGCCACGGTCGAGGGGGCAGGCCGGGTTCCGGCCTCGAGGGTCCGCTGGCCGGGTTCGCGGCCGATCGCGCGCGCCCACTCGGTGAACGACGTGAACGTCGAGAACGGCTGCGTCGGCACGACGCGTCCGACGAGCGGCGGCCGGCCGCGGCCCCCGACCACGTACCCCTCCTCGCGGAGCACGGCGAGCGCCCGGCGCACCGGACCGCGACTCGTGCCGAACTCGCGGCAGAGCGCGGCCTCGCTCGGCAGTCGCATGCCCGCGGACCAGTCGCCGCGTCCGATGCGCTCGCGCAGGGTGTCGTGCACCCGCTCATGGAGCGGCACCTCGGTGGACATGCACACGACCGTACGGAGTCGGCCCATGCCTCTGGGTGGGCACGATGCGACGGGAGGGTGAAGCTTCGGTGAACCGCGGGCGAACCGCGTCGGCGGCCGCTCCGACCGGGCGTCACCGCACGTCGGGCGTGAGTTCCTTTGCTCGGCGAAGCACCCGGGTGAACGCCTCGACGTCGAGTCGATCGAGGCTCGGAACCGCGATCGCGGCGGAGCCGACCTTCACGCGCCCGAGCTCGGCGGCATGCCGCTTCACCAGGTACTCCCCGTCTTCGGCCGCATTCACGTAGATGCTCAGGTGCTTCGCCTGGTCGGCGAGCCCGACGAGGAACCAGTCGACCGATCCGCCCTTCGGGCGGGGCTGGGTGATCCCGCCGTAGCCGATGATGGACTGCTCGGTGCCGCCCCAGAACACGCCCTGCCAGAGCACACGCTCGAGCCCGGAGAACTCGGCGGCGATGAGGCGATCGAGCTCGCGCATCGCGTCAGCCCGCTCGCCCTCGAGCGAGGCGAGGTAGGCGTCCACGTCGCGATCGGTGCGTTCCATGTCCCGATCATCGCACCCGCCGCCGACGCCGCGCAGGCGCGCCGGCCGCGGGATCGTCTCTTGAGAGGTGCAAGGCGGTGGTTGAGTTCTCCACTGCTCCCTCGTCGCGATGAGGAATCGTCCGCGGCATCTGGCCGAGCGTCGCATCCGCGCGGACGTCCGACATCCCACAATGGCAGTATGGGTTTGGAGGTATTGGAAACTTGACGCATCGCGCCAAATGATCCAATAACTATGGGAGAGTTTGGACGTGGATCCAAACGAGGTGCGATGTCACCCGAACGTCAGCGCTCCTCGCATCCAGTCCCGATACCCGGACGGGCGCACGATGAAGTCCGGACAGCTTCGGTTGCACACAGCATCCCGCTGAGGGACCGCCAGCAGAAACGTCGGCGAAGTCGTCAGCCCGACCAGGGCAGCGGCAGCGCCGGCACCGGCCCGCCGGCCGCGACGCCCTCGGGCGGCACCACGAGCACCACGTCCGCGGCCGCGAGCCCGCGCAGCATGCCCGAGCCGAGGTGCGCGACCGGGGTCGCCTCCCCGCCGGCGAGCGTCGCGGGCACGAGGCCCGTCGAGCGCGCGCGACCGGGCAGCGGGCTCGCGGCGACGACGGTGCGGGCCGCGACCTCCGTCCCCGACCACGCGGAGAGCAGCGGCCCGCCGAGGGCCACGAGGCCGAGCAGCGCCGCGAGCGGGTTGCCCGGCAGGCCCAGCGCGAGCCGGTCGGGCATCCTGGCGAGCAGCGTCGGGCCGCCGGGCCGGATCGCCATGCCCGGCACGACGAGCTCCGCACCGGCGGCGGCGAGCGACGCGCGCACGTGGTCGGCGCTCGATCGACCCGTGCCGCCCGTGGTCACGACGAGGTCGACGTGATCGGCCGCGAGCGCGTCCCGCGTCGCCGCCTCGTCGTCGCCGACGCGATGCACCGCGACGACGTCGCCCCCGAGCTCGCGGAGCGAGGCCGGGAGGGCGACGCGGAAGCTGTCGCGCACCCGCCCGGGCCCCGGCACCCCCGACTCGACGACCTCGTCGCCCGTGAGGACGAGCGCGACGCGGACCCGCGCCCGGACGGCGAGGTCGTCGACCCCGGCCGCCGCGGCGAGCGCGATGCGCGGCGGCGTGAGCACCGTTCCGGCCACGAGGAGCCGATCCCCGATCTCCGCCTCCGCACCGGCCGGGCGCACGTGGCGTCGCGCCTCGACGTCGTGCCGACCCGTTTCGCCGACGGGTTCGAGGATGCCGCCGGCGACCGCGCCCGCCTCGACGCGGAGCACGGCGTCCGTGCCGTCGGGGACCGGGGCGCCCGTCACGATCTCCGCGGCCTCGCCGGCGGCGAGCCCGGGCGGCCGGTCGAAGGTGGCCGCCGGAGCCGCGCCGGGTACCCGGAGGCGCCAGGGCGCAGGCCCGCGCACCGCCCAGCCGTCCATCGCCGCCGACGCGAAGTGCGGCAGCGGGATCGGAGTGTCGAGCGGCTCGGCGAGCACGCGCCCGAGGGCGTCGCCGAGCGGCACGCGCTCGATCCTCGGCGCGGGCGCGGCCGATCGCGCGACGGCGCGCGCGTCGTCCCAGGCGAGGGGCGCGCTCACGAGCCGGCGAGCCGGCGCAGGCGCTCCAGCACGTCGGCAGCCGCGGCATCCGGATCGGCCCCGGACGCCGCGGCGACGCCGGCGGCGTAGCCCGCGAAGTACGTGGTGACGGGCGCGGCGGGCCGCACCACGGCGTGCGCCGCGACGCCGGCCACGCCGAGCACCCCGTCGAGGTCGAGGGGCGCGTCCGCGATGTCGAGTTCCGCGCGCACGCGGTCGGCCCACTCGGCCAGCACCAGGTGCAGGTCGTCCCGGTCGCTCATGTCGTCGTTCCCTCCGTCGTGCGACCCGTCGCGCCGTGATCGCCGGTCGCGTCGTCGCCGCTGTCACGGCCGCCACCGCCGCCCGTCGCGCCGGCGGCGCGCGCATCGGCCCACGTGTCCACGTCCATCGTGGCGCGTGCCGGCAGCCGGATGTCGATCAGGCGCAACGCAGCGACCAATCGGCGCATCGACGCGCCCTCGAGCGGCCCCGTCTTGGCGATCGCGGCCTCGAGCGCCGCGCGGCGGACGACGCTCGTCAGGTACTGGGCCCGCCCGCCCTCGTCGACCGCCTGTGCGCCGTCGACCGCGGCCGCATCCGCTCCCGCCAGCGCCGCGAGCAGCGGCGCGATCGCCTCGTCGACATGCGGCTGGTCGCCCGCGAGCAGCAGCACCGCGTCGTCGCCGTCCGTGCCGGGCGGCAGGGCGGCGACCCCGGCCGCCACCGCGGCGGCCGGCCCCGAGAACGCCGGCTCCTCCCGCACGACGACCACGCCGGACGGCAACTTCGAGGCGCCGACCTCGCCCACGACGACACGGCCGCGGGCCACGGCGGCGGCGGCGACCACGCGCTCGAGCACCGTGCGCCCCTCGACGCGCAGGTCGCCCTTGACGATGCCGCCGAGTCGTTCGGCGCGACCGCCCATGAGGATCACCGCATCGACCACGCCCACCGCTTCACTGTAGATCGGGCGGTACTCGGGACGGCGTGGTAGGCAGGACGCATGGGCAGGATCACCGCGAGGACGCGGGTCGCACGGATCACCGTCGGGGGCGCGACCTCGCGACGGGAGGACCATCTCGCGGTCGAGGAACCGCTCGAGATCCGGGTCGGCGGGCGCCGGCTCGCCGTCACCATGCGCACGCCCGGGCACGACGTCGACCTCGCCACGGGCTTCCTCGTCTCGGAGGGCGTCGTCGCACGGGGCGACCAGGTCGCCACCGCCATCCACTGCGGCGCGCCGGGCGAGAACACCTACAACGTGCTCGACGTCGGCCTCGCACCGGGCGTGCCGGCACCGGATGCCTCGACCGAGCGGAACTTCACCGTGACGAGCTCGTGCGGCGTGTGCGGCAAGGCGAGCATCGACGCCGTCCGGACGCGCTCGGCCTACGACGTCGCCGACGACGACCTGCGGCTCGATCCCGCGCTCCTCGTCGACTTCCCCGACCGCATGCGCGCCGGGCAGGCGGTCTTCGAGCGCACCGGGGGCCTGCACGCCGCGGCGCTCTTCGACGGACGCACGGGCGAGCTGCTCGCGCTGCGCGAGGACGTGGGGCGCCACAACGCCGTCGACAAGGTCGTCGGCTGGGCCGCTCGCGAAAGGCTCCTGCCGCTTCGCGGCACCGTCCTCCAGGTCTCGGGTCGGGCGAGCTTCGAGCTCGCGCAGAAGGCGACGATGGCCGGCATCCCGATGCTCGCGGCCGTGTCGGCGCCTTCGTCGCTCGCGGTCGAGCACGCCGCGGCATCCGGGCTCACCCTCGTCGGATTCCTGCGCGGCGACTCGATGGTCGTCTACGCGGGCGAGGAGCGCATCGCCGCACCATCCGATGCAGAGTCGCACGCCACCGCCCTGCGCGCGGAGGCGAGCTGATGGACGACCGGACCGGCGAGCGCCCGTCGGAGGCCTACCCCGACCTCGAGGTCGGACACCCCAAGGAATGGGCCGTGGGCGTGCCGGGGATCCTCCACTCGATGCAGCCGGCCATCGCCGGGATGGGCCTCTCGCGCACCGCGCGGCTCGCCCTCGCGATCAACCAGAAGGACGGCTTCGACTGCATGAGCTGCGCGTGGCCCGACCCGAGCCACCGCAACGTGCTCGAGTTCTGCGAGAACGGCATGAAGGCGACGACCTGGGAGGCCACCCCGGTCACCGTGCCGCGCGAGTTCTGGGCCGAGCACTCGCTGACGTCGCTGCTCGACCGGAGCGAGTACTGGTTCGGGCAGCAGGGCCGACTCGTCGAACCCGTCCACAAGCCGGCCGGAGCCGACCATTACGAGCCGATCTCGTGGGAGGAGGCGTTCCGGATCATCGCCGACCGGCTGACCGCGCTCGACTCCCCCGACCGCGCGGCCTTCTACACCAGCGGCCGAACCGCGAACGAGACCGCCTTCCTCTACCAGTTGTTCGTCCGGGCCTTCGGCACGAACAACCTCCCCGACTGCTCGAACCTCTGCCACGAGTCGACCGGCACGGCGCTGCTGTCGACCATCGGCATCGGCAAGTCCACCGTGCACTACGACGACTTCGCGAAGGCCGACCTCGTCATCGTCATGGGCCAGAACCCGGGCACGAACCATCCGCGCATGCTCACCGCGCTCGAGGAGACCAAGCGCGCCGGCGGGCGGGTCGTGAGCGTCAACGTGCTGCCCGAGGCCGGCCTCATCCGCTACCGGAACCCGCAGAAGGTACGGGGCATCCTCGGGAAGGGCACGGCCATCGCCGACCGCTTCCTGCAGATCCGATCGGGCGGCGACATGGCCCTGCTTCAGGCGGTCTCGAAGCGCGTGCTCGACGCCGAGGCCGCCGCGCCCGGCACGGTGCTCGACCACGAATTCCTCGCGGCACACACGGCGGGGCTCGAGGTGTTCCGCGCGCACCTCGCCGATCTCGACGAGGCGGCCGTCGCTGCGGCGACCGGCCTGCGCGCCGACGAGATCGACGCGCTCGCGGCCGATTACCTCGCCGCCGACCGCGTCATCATCACCTGGGCGATGGGACTCACCCAGCAGAAGAAGGCCGTCCCGACGATCCGGGAGATCGTGAACCTCCTGCTGCTCCGCGGCAACATCGGCCGGCCCGGCGCGGGCGCCTCGCCGATCCGCGGGCACAGCAACGTGCAGGGCGACCGCACGATGGGCATCTGGGAGCGGATGCCGGAGCGCTTCCTCGCCGCACTCGAAGAAGAGTTCGGCTTCCCGGTCCCGCGCGCACACGGCGCCGACGCCGTGCAGACGGTGCAGGGCCTGCAGCGCGGCGACCTCGACGTGTTCGTCGCGATGGGCGGCAACTTCGTCGCCGCGATCTCCGACACGGATGCCGCGGAGCGCGCCATGCGCGGTGCGAAGCTCACCGTGCAGGTCTCGACCAAGCTCAACCGCTCGCACGTCGTCACCGGCGAGGAGGCGATCATCCTGCCGACGCTCGGCCGCACCGAGGTCGACCTGCAGGACGGCCGCCCGCAGTTCGTGTCGGTCGAGGACAGCGTGTGCGCGGTCCACGCGAGCCACGGCGCGATCCCCCCGGTGGCCGACGGGCTCCTCTCGGAGGTCGCGATCGTGTGCCGGCTCGCCGAGGCGACGCTCGGCGAGCGCCACGGCATCCCGTGGCGCGACTTCGAGCACGACTACGACCTGATCCGCGAGCGCATCGCACGTGTCGTGCCCGGATTCGAGTCCTTCAATGACGACGTGCGCCGAGAGGGCGGGTTCATCCTGCCGAACGGCCCGCGCGACGAGCGCCGCTTCGACACGCCCACCGGCCGGGCCATGATCACGGTCAACGAACTCGAGCACCTCGAGCGGCCGGAGGGACGGCTGATCCTGCAGACCCTGCGTTCGCACGACCAGTTCAACACGACGATCTACAGCCTGAACGACCGCTATCGCGGCATCCGGAAGGGACGGGACGTGGTGTTCGTGCACCCCGACGACCTCGCCGAGCTGGGCCTCGCCGACGGGCAGCGCGTCGACATCGTGAGCGAGTGGCCGGGCGAGCCCGACCGGCGCCTGGCGAACCAGCGCGTCGTGGCGTACTCGACGGCGCGCGGCTGCGCGGCCGCGTACTACCCCGAGGCCAACGTGCTCGTGCCGCTCGCGAGCGCCGCCGAGGAGAGCAACACCCCGGTCTCGAAGGCGGTCATCGTGCGGCTCGATGCGGTGACGCCGAAGCGCCCGATCAGCTGACCGGCGTCCGGCCGCCGCCGTCGGGGTCGGCACCGCGGTCGCCGTCGGGATCGCGCCCCGACTCGTCGCCGGTCTCGGTGTCCGAGCCGGCCGACGAGTCCGCCGACCCGGCGTCGCGATCCGCGCGCCCGGCCTCGCCGCCGTCGCGCTCCGCGCGCCCGGTGACGGCCGGCGGGGTCGTCGCCGCCATCGCGGTGGCCAGCTCCGCCTCCTCCGTCGCGGCGGCCGCCCGCGCGGCGCGCTTCTCGCGCCGACGCTCGCGCCCGCCCTCGACGAGGTCGTACAGCGACGGCAGCACGAGCAGCGTCAGCACGGTCGACGACAGCAGGCCGCCGATCACGACGAGTGCCAGCGGCTGCGAGATGAACCCGCCGCTGCCGGTGATGCCGAGCGCGAGCGGCAGGAGGGCGAAGATCGTCGCGAGCGCCGTCATGAGGATCGGGCGCAGACGTCGGGATGCACCGTGCAGCAGCGCGTCGCGCACCGCCATGCCCCGGTCGCGGTACTGGTTCACGAGGTCGATGAGCACGATCGCGTTCGTGACGACGATGCCGACGAGCATCAGCACGCCGACGAGCGACGCGACGCCGAGCGGGATGCCCGTGATCACCTGGAGCAGGATCGCGCCCGTCGCCGCGAACGGCACCGACACGAGCAGCAGCAGCGGCTGCAGCAGCGACCGGAACGTCGCGACCATCACCACGTAGACGATGAGGATCGCCGCGAGCAGGGCGAGACCGAGCTGCGAGAACGACTCCTGCTGGTCGGCCGTGACGCCGCCGAGCGAAGCCGACGTGCCCTCGGGGAGGTCGACCGCGGCGACCGCGGCCTGGACATCGGCGCTCGCGGTGCCGAGGTCGTCGCCCGCGGGCGTGGCGGCCACGGTCGCGCTGCGCAGGCCCTGCACGGTGGTGACGGATGACGGTCCCTCCACCTGCTCGACGGCGGCGAGCTCGTCGAGGCGCACCGGACCGGCCGGCGTGGGGACCTCGAGCGCCCGCAGGCCGTCGAGCGTGGTCGGCGGCTCGTCGGAGGCGAGGTAGATCGTGAGGGTCTGCTCGTCGATCACGATCGACCCGGCCGACTGCGGCTGCATGGCGGCCGACACGACCGTGCCGAGCGCGAGCTCGGAGTAGCCGGCCTCGGCGGCCGCGGCACGGTCGACCTCGATCTCGACGTACGGCTGCGACGCCTCGAGGTTCGACGTGACCTGGGTGAGCGAGTCGAGGCCCGAGAGCTCCTCGACCACCGCGTCGGTCGCCGCGCGCAGGTCCGTCTCGTTCGCCGCCGTGATGTCGACCTCGATGTCGCTCGACGCACCGAACCCGCTCTGCGCGGCGAGCGTGATCTCGCCGACGTCCTCGAGGTCGGCGAGCTCGGCCCGCACCTCCTCCTGGAGCGCGAGCTGGTCGGCATCCTCGTCGGTCGTGACGTTGTAGGCGACGGTGGTCCCGCCGCCGCCGAACGCGGCGAGCGCGCCACCGCCGCTGGAGGTGCCGATCGAGGTCTGCACCGTCTCGACGCCCTCGACGCCGCGGATGGCCTCCTCGACGGGTTCGGAGGCCGAGGCCATGTACTCGAGGCTCGAGCCGACCGGCAGCTCCTGCGTGACGCGGAACGTGTTCTGCCCGCTGTCGCCGAGGAAGTTCGTCTTCATGAAGGGTGCGAGCGCCACGGTGCCGCCGAGGATGAGCACGGCGATGACGATGGTCACGGCGGAGTGCTTCAGCGTCCACGACAGGATCGGCAGGAAGCCCTTCTGCAGGCGCGACGGATGCTCCAGCTCGTCCTGCGGCGGGACCGATCCCGCCGGGCCCACTAGCGCAGACCCGCCGCCGGGCGTCGCCGTGGCGACGGGAGCGACGGTCGCCGTCGGCGTCGCGCCGCGCACCGTCGGCCCGTCGACGTCGCGCAGCTCGGGTGCGAGCCAGACCTCGTCGCTCGAGAGCGTGGACGGCACGGCCGTGGTGCTCGCGACGGGCGCGGCGGTCGTGGCCGGCGCGGGGGCGACCTGCACGTCGTCGACGAACGCGGCCTCGGCCGCGGCATCCGCCTCGGTCTGGCCCTTGCGCAGCTTCGCGGGCTTCAGGAACCAGTACGCCAGCACCGGGACGATCGTGAGCGAGACGAGGAGCGACGCGAGCAGCGCGATCGTGACGGTGAGCGAGAACGGACGGAACAGCTCGCCCGTGACGCCCTCGACGAGCGCGATCGGGAGGAACACCGCGACCGTCGTGATCGTCGACGCGGTGATCGCGCCGGCCACCTCGCGCACGGCGTGCACGATGGTCGACGCCTTGTCCGCACCGGCGACGAGGTGGCGCTTGATGTTCTCGATGACGACGATCGAGTCGTCGACGACGCGCCCGACGGAGATCGTGAGCGCGCCCAGGGTGAGGATGTTCAACGTGTAGTCGGCGACCTGCAACCCGATGAAGGTGATGAGCACCGACGTCGGGATCGAGATCGCGGTCACGAGCGTCGCCCGGACCGACATCAGGAACACCAGGATCACGAGCACGGCGAAGACGAGACCGAGCAGGCCCTCCACGGCGAGCGACTCGATGGAGTGCTCGATGTACGGCGCCTGGTCGAAGACCACGGTGAACTCGGTCCCCGGGTTCGTCGTGTCGAGCGAGGCCTGCAGGTCGGGCAGCGCCGCGGCGACCGCGTTGGAGACCTCGACGGTGTTGGCCGACGGGAGCTTGGTGATCGAGATCGCGAGCGCGGACTCGCCGTTCACCCGGGAGATGCTGGTCTCGGGGTTCTCGGTGAGTTCGACGGATGCCACGTCGCCGATCGTCAGCGCGACGGGCACGGCGACCGTGGCGGTCGTACCGTCCGCTCCGGGAAGCGGGGTCGTGCCGTCGGCACCGGGATCCGTGCCGTCGGGGAGGGTGCCGTCGGGGAGGGTGCCGTCGGGCACGGTGCCGTCGGGAACGGTGCCGTCGGGCAGCGTCTCGCCCGGCACCGGCTGCTGCTCGGTCGCTCCGATGAGGGGCAGCGCGCTCACGTCGTCGACGCTGCCGAGCCGCGTTCCGGCCTGGACGGCGAACGTCGAGTCGCCCTCCGTGATCTGGCCGGCCGGCAGGAGCACGCCGTTCTGCTGGAGCGCATCGCGGATCGCCTGCGTCGTGAGGTCGTAGCGGGCGAGCTCGGCGACATCCGGCGTGATCACGACGCGCTGGCCGCGGTCGCCGACCAGGGTGGCGTCGCGCACGCCGTCGATGTCGCGGAGCTCGGGCAGGGTCGTCCGGGTGAGCTCGTCGGAGAGCGTGGACACGTCCTCGGCACCGGTGACGGCGACCGCCAGGACCGGCAGGTCGTCGAAGCTGAACGCGATGACCTGCGGATCGACGTCGTCGGGCAGGGTCGGGGCGATCCGGTTCACCGACGAGAGCAGCTTCTGCTCGGCGAACGCGAGATCGGTGCCGAACGTGAAGCTCGCGACGACGCGCGACACGCCCGTGGAACTCGTGGTCGACGTGGACTCGAGTCCGGTGATGCCCTGGATGGCGGTCTCGATCGGCGTCGAGACATCCGCGTTCACGACGTCGGGCGACGCGCCCGGGTACGCCGTGATGATCGACAGCTGGGGCAGCTGGATCGACGGCGCCAGCTCCTGCTTCAGCCCGTTCAGCGCGATGCCGCCGAAGATCGCGACGACGACGGTGACGAGTGCGATCAGCGCCCGGTTGCGCATGCTGAGCTTCGCGAGGAGGGACATGGGTTCGATTCTCTCAGCGGACGGGGGCGTCCGGATAACGGGAAGCTGGGAGCTCGGCGCGTGGATGCTGGACCCGCGGCCCCCGTTCGGGGTAGGGTCCGAACCACGACGCCTTTCCGAGACGCCTGGGGGTGCGGATGCGAACGGCCGCGGTGGACCGCACGGTTCCGCTCGTGCGCGCCCTGCTGCTGGGCACCGGCCTCGCCGCCGCGTGGGTCGTCGTGAGCCTCGTGACCGCACCGTCGAGCGCCTCGGCCGACGAACAGCCGAACGGCCTGCTCGGCACCGTGGGCTCGGTCGTCGGAGTGGTCGACGACACGGTCGACGGGGTCGTGGAACAGGTCGTCGAACCCGTGCTGCAGCCCGTGGTCGATCCCGTGACGACCACCGTCGACTCCGTCGCGGACCTCGCGCCCGCCCCGGTCGCGCCGGTCGTCGACGAGGTGAGCGAACCGGTCGCCGCAGTCGTGCCGACCGCCGGAGCCGTCGTCGACGCGGTCGACGACACCGTCGTCGAGGTGGTCGCCGACACCGCCGCCGTCGTCTCCGAGGTCGCGAGCGGCGACCCCGTCGGCTCGATCACGACGCCCGTCGTCGACACGGTCGATGGCGTCGTCGGATCGCTTCCGATCCTGGGGCCGGTCCTCGGCGACGAGACGCTCGGCGGCGTGCTCGGCCCGGTCGTGGGCGTCGTCGACGACACCGTCGACGTGGTCGTCGGCGATCTCGGACCGCTTCCCGGCGACGGACTGCTGCCCTCGCTGCCGCTTCCGGGCGATCCCGGCGGCCCCGTCGTGGTCGCACCGCCGGTCGACCCGGCTGCGCCGCCGGCGACGGACGGCGCGACCGCGATCCGCGGACCCGATCCGGGACCACGGGCCGCGCCATCGTCGGCGGCCGAACGCACGGGCGACGCGGCATCCGCTCTCGTTCACGATGCCGGGCCGCCCGGGGACTCGCCGGGCACGCTCGCGCCCACGAACGCCCAACGCGGCGCCGAGGCGCCGCTCGGGTCGGGCACGCCCGCGGGCGGCAGCAGCGCCGCCGGTTCCGGCGCCGGCTCCGCCCCGGGGTCCGACGCCGGACTCGGGGCCCTCGAACTCGACGCGCTCGCGTCGCTGGTGCTCTCCACGGTCGACGACGCGCTGCCGTCGTCGCCGGTCTACGACACCGACACCACCCCTGACTGACGGGTGCCGTCCCGCCTGCACGCAGGCGGACACGGTCGCCGCTCGCGCCCGCGAGCGGAATCACACCCAACCAGTCAGGAGCATTCACCATGCAGAAGTACGTCTCGAGGGCGCTCACCGCGGCCCTCTTCACCGGGGGGCTCATGCTCCTCGGCGCCGGCGTCGCCCACGCCACGGAGTCGTCCGGGGAGGACGGCATCCTGTCGGGCAGCCAGGTCGGGATCTCGATCGACCTGCCCGTCACGATCAGCGGCAACGCGCTGTCGGTCATCGGCGACGCCGAGTCGACGGATGCCACGACCGAGGTCGTGACGGATGACGCGGCCGCGTCGGAGCCCGTCGCCGTGACCTCGGGCGAGGACGGCATCGGCTCGGGGAGCCAGGCCATCGTCGACGTGTCGGCGCCCGTCACGATCGGCGGCAACGCCGTCTCGGTCATCGGCGACTCCCACTCGGAGGACGCCACCACCGAGGTCACCACCGGCACCGGATCCGGCACCGGATCGGGCGACGCCTCGACCACCGGCGAGGACTCCATCCTCGGCGGCACCCAGGCCATCATCGACGTGTCGGCGCCCGTCACGATCGGCGGCAACGCCGTCTCGGTGATCGGCGACTCCCACTCGGAGAACGCCACCACCGAGGTCACCACCGGCACCGGCACCGGCACCGGCACCGGCGACGCCTGGACCTCCGGCGAGGACTCCATCCTCGGCGGCACCCAGATCCTGCCCGACCTCACCCTGCCGATCACCATCGGCGGCAACGCCGTCTCCGTGATCGGCGACTCCCACTCGGAGGACGCCACCACCGAGGTCACCACCGGCACCGGATCCGGCACCGGCTCGGGCGACGCCTGGACCTCCGGCGAGGACTCCATCCTCGGCGGCACCCAGATCCTGCCCGACCTCACCCTGCCGATCACCATCGGCGGCAACGCCGTCTCCGT
>Ga0207848_100204_pt1 | contig 35714 bp, 29 predicted proteins | sample TtaePargueraPR_10_FD_187737 | JGI IMG/M metagenome (GOLD analysis project Ga0207848, IMG submission 187737) | Aerobic enrichment media microbial communities from Bioluminiscent Bay, La Parguera, Puerto Rico - Tt and M2 (3) (SPAdes) | ecosystem: Environmental > Aquatic > Marine > Unclassified ... | reverse complement strand
CCAGCTGCGCAGCCGTGGCAAGACCTTTCCGATCCTGATCCTCACCGCCCGCGGCAACTGGCAGGACAAGGTCGAGGGCCTGGCCGCCGGCGCCGACGACTATGTAGTCAAGCCGTTCCAGTTCGAGGAGCTGGAGGCCCGGCTGAACGCGCTGCTGCGCCGCTCCAGCGGCTTCACCCAGGCCACCATCGAAGCCGGCCCACTGCTGCTCGATCTCAACCGCAAACAGGCCACGGCCAACGGCGAGCCGCTGGCGCTGACCGCCTACGAATACCGCATCCTCGAATACCTGATGCGCCACCAGCAGCAGGTGGTGGCCAAGGAGCGGCTGATGGAGCAGCTCTACAGCGGCGACGAGGAGCGCGACCCGAACGTGATCGAAGTGCTGGTCGGACGGCTGCGGCGCAAGCTCGAAGCGCAGTGTGCGCTGAAGCCGATCGAAACCGTGCGCGGCCTCGGCTATCTGTTCACCGAGCGCTGTCGATGAGTCGACGCTGGCGCCGGCTGCAGGCGCGCATACGAACCCGTCTGGGCGGTGCGATGTCGCTGCGTCTGCGTCTGATGCTCGGCGCCGCAAGCCTGGCCGCGCTGTTCATGCTGGTCCTGCTGCCGGTTTTGCAGGGCGCTTTCAGCCTGACCTTCGAGCGGGTCATCGAGCAGCGCCTGGCGGCCGATGCCAATACGCTGATCACCGCCGCCCAGGTCGAGGAAAACCGGCTGCAGATGCCCGAGCGGCTACCGGACGAGGAGTTCAACCTGCCGGATGCACGACTGCTCGGTTTCATCTACGACCGCCGCGGCGAGCTGGTCTGGCGCTCCCGCTCGGCCGCCGACGAGCGCATCGACTACCGCCCGCGCTATGAGGGCGGCACCACCGAGTTCCTGCGCGTGCGCGACGAAGCCGGAACGGAATACTTCGCCTACGACGTCGAGCTGCACCTGGCCGGCAGCCGCGACAATGCGTTCAGCTTCGTCACCATGCAGCCGACCAGCGAATATCTCAGCCTGTTCGAGGAGTTTCGCCGGCAGCTCTACCTGTGGCTGGGCAGTGGCCTGCTGGTGCTGCTGGCCCTGCTCTGGCTCGGCCTGACCTGGGGCTTCCGCACCCTCAAGCGGGTCAGCGCCGAGCTCGACCAGGTCGAGGCCGGGCAGCGCGAGCGCCTGAGCGACGACCACCCGCGCGAACTGCTGCGCCTGACCCGCTCGCTGAACCGCCTGCTGGACAGCGAACGGCGGCAACGCGAGCAGTACCGCAACTCCCTGGGCGACCTGGCGCACAGCCTGAAGACGCCGCTAAGCGTGCTGCAGGGCGTCGGCGAGACCCTCGCCGCGCAGACGCAGAGCCGCGAACAGGCCCAGGTGATGCAGGCGCAGATCGAACGCATGAGCCAGCAGATCGGCTATCAGCTGCAGCGCGCCAGCCTCGGCAAGAGCGGCCTGATACGCCACCGGGTCGAGCTCAGGCCATTGCTCGACAGCCTGTGCAGCACGCTGGACAAGGTCTACCGCGACAAACAAGTGCAGGTCGACGTGCAGCTCGCCGAGCCCTGCCAGGTGCCGATCGAACAAGGCGCGCTGATGGAGCTGCTCGGCAATCTGCTGGAGAACGCCTACCGGCTCTGTCTCCGGCAGATCCGCATCAGCGCACGCACGCATGACGGCGACCTGCTGCTGGACATCGAGGACGACGGCCCCGGCGTGCCGGTGGACCAGCGCGCGCGCATCATCCGCCGTGGCGAACGCCTCGACGCCCAGCATCCCGGCCAGGGCATCGGCCTGGCGGTGGTCAAGGACATCCTCGACAGCTACGGCGGCGAACTCAGCCTGGGCGAGTCGGCGCTCGGTGGCGCGGCTTTTCGCATCCGGCTGCAGGCCGACTGACCGAACGGCACTCCCGCACGGCCCCGACCGCTGCTAGAGTTCGCTGCCGAGCTATCTGCAGCCCATTGGAGGGCGCATGTCACTGGATGACCGCAAGAAACTCGTCCGTCAGCACATCGACCTGACCTGGAACCGCGGGCACCTGGCGCTCGCCGAGCATCTGCACAGCAAGGATTTCCTCTACAAGAGCTCCTTTATCGGTCGCCCGCTGGGCAGTGCCGAATTTCTCGACATGGTCCGGCAGATACGCCAGGCCATGCCGGAGCTGGAAGTGGTGGTCGAAGAATGCCTCGCCGAAGGCAACCGGGTGGTGACCTGGAGCACGCTGATCGGCACCATCGCGCAGCCGGCGTTCGGCTATCCGCCGAGCGACAAGGTGCTGAGCATCTCCGCCATGGCCTTCTGGACCATCACCCCGACGCAGCAGGTGCAGGAGATCTGCACCATGTTCGACATGGAAAGCTTCCGCGCCCAGCTCGGCCTGGAGACCCGGCCGTTCGCCGAAAAGGCGCTGCCCTGATCACCACAGCCAGCCCAACCAGAGCAGCAGCACCAGCAGCCAGGCACTGATCGCCAGGGCGCCGCGCTCCCATAGCCGGTTCCAGCGTCGCTCCCGCCTGCGCCAGCGCCCGCGATCGAGCCGCACGCTGGGTTCGGGCAGCGGTGGCTGGCGCAGGAGACGCGTCAGGTATGACGATGCCCACAGTGCGGGGTTGGGCAAACGCGCAAGGTTGGACGGCACCTGCCAGCGCCGAAACAGCGCCCACCCGGTGAGACCCAGCGCCAGCAGCAACGGCCAAAGCGCTCCCCACAGACCCGCCGGATACAGGCCTGCCAGCAGCGGATCGCGCAGCGCCGGCCACAACCACGGCAGCGCCACCGAGGCCAGGCTGAGCAGCGCCCAGGGCAGCCATTGCCCGAGCGGCGCGCGCGTGCTGACCTGCTGCTGGTCGCGCCACATCAGCCAGAGTGCGCGCCAGAGCAGCACGGCGGTGGCGAAGCTGGCCAACGTCAGCCATGGCGCCCAGGCAGCGAAGGCGCTGTCATGCCAGGCGTCCTTGAGCAGGTACTTCACCGCTGCACCACTGGTGAGCGGCGCCCCCATGATTGCCAGCGCCGGCAGGACCAGCAATAACCAACCGAGGCGTGGCAGGCGCCCCTCGTGAACCATCCCGGCGGCGAGAAACAGCGCACCCTTGGCCAGCCCGTGATGCACGCCAAACAGCACCAGCAGCGTGAGCAGCGCGGGGGACGGCGCCTCCGCGCTCCAGGCCAGCGCCAGGATCATCAGCAGCCAGCCCATCTGGCTCACCGATGACCAGGCCAGCACCGCCTTGGACTTAGCGGCACGCAGTCCCAGCGCAGCGGCATAGAACGCGCCGAACAGGCCGACCACGAGTAACGGCGTGCTCCAGGCCGTCAGCGTTGGATCGGCCTCCGGCACACAGCGCCAGACGCCGAGGATGCCGGCCTTGAGCATCGCCCCGGAGAGCACCGCGCTGGCCGGTGCCGGCGCCTCGGGATGGGCCAGCGGCAGCCAGACGTGCAGCGGCCAGAAGCCGGCCTTCAGCCCGAGCCCGAGCACCAGCAGGGCCAGGGTCAGATGATCGATCGGCTGCGCCTGCCAGCTGGCGAAGTCGAAGGCCAGCGCAGCGCCGTGGCTGCGCAGCAGCAGCCCGGCAAGCAGCAGCATTTCGCCGCTGATCGCCATTTGCAGATACAGCCGCCCGGCGCGCCGCGGCCCCGGTCCACCGTGATGGACGATCAGCCCGTAGGCAGACAGGCTCATGGCACTGAAGCCGAGGTAGAAGCTCAGCGCATCGGTGGCGATGATCAGCAACAGGTTGCCGGCCAGTGCCAGCTGCCAGAAGGCCCAGAAGCGCAGCCGTCCCGCCCCATGGGCCAGGCTGCTGCTGGCGAAAACCGCGGCGCAGCCCCAGAGCACGGCGGAAAAGCCCAGCCAGGCGCGAGTCAGCGCATCGTCGGCGCCCCAGCGCACGCCTTCCCAGAGCCAGGGCAGCTCCAGTGACGGCGGTGGTTGCAGCGTCGCCAGCAGCGCCGGCAGACAACTCAGCCAGAGCCAGGGCAGGCAGCGTTCGCGCAGCCAGGGCAGCAACGCGCCGCCGAGCAGCGGAGCGAAGGGCACCAGCAGCCAGAGCCAGGCGTTCATATGGCGAACTCCCGCTCGACGATCAGCTGGCTCCAGCCCAGCGGGCTGAGCGCCGTCGCTGCCAGCAACCCGACCAGCAGCGATAGCAACGCGGTGAGCAATGGCGGAAGCAGCAGCATCCAGTGGGTCTCGAAGCGCTCGTCGGCCCAGCGGTTCTGGTGCCAGTCGGCGGGCTCGGCGAACCAGCCGCGCCAGAGCAGCGGCAGAAAGTAGGCGGCGTTGAGCAACGCGGAGCCGAGCAACACCAGCAGCACCCAGTCCTGCCCGACCTGCAGTGCGCCGAGCCCGAGCGTCCATTTGCTGATGAAGCCGGCGATCGGCGGTATGCCGATCATGCCCAGCGCGCCCACCGAGAACGCCGTCATGGTCCAGGGCATGCGCCGGCCGACGCCATCCATCTCGCGGATGCGATGGATGCCCAGGGTCTCGGCGAAGTTGCCCGCGCAGTAGAACAGCGTGACCTTCATCAGCCCCTGATGCACCAGGTGCACCAGGCCGCCCACCGCGGCGATCGGCCCGAGCAGCGCCACCCCCAGCGTGACGTAGGACACCTGACTGATGGTCGAGTAGGCCAGGCGCTTCTTCAGTTCCTGCTGCTGCATGGCACGCAGCGAGCCGTAGAGAATGGTCGCGGCCGCCAGCCAGAGCAGCGGCGTGGTGAGGTCCAGGCGCAGCAGCGCCTCGGCGCCGAACACGTCGTACACGACCCGCACGATGCCGAAGGCGCCCGCCTTCACCACCGCCACCGCATGCAACAGCGCGCTGACCGGCGCCGGCGCGACCATCGCCTGCGGTAGCCAGCCATGCAGCGGGATCAACGCGGCCTTCACGCCGAGGCCGAAGATCAGCAGGGCGAAGGCCACGCGCAGCGTCAGGTCGTGCTCCTCGACCTGCTCCAGCAGGTAGCCGGCGGCCTGGAAATCCGGCGTACCGGCGATGCTGTGCAGCAGCGCCACACCCATCAGTACCAGGGTGCCGCCAGCGACCGTGTAGGCCAGATAGATGCGCCCGGCGGCCAGCGACTCCGGCGTGCCGCGATGCACCACCAATGGGAAGGTGGCGAGGGTCAGCAGCTCGTAGAAGAGCAGGAAGCTGACCAGGTTGCCGGCCAAGGCCAGGCCGACGGTGGCGCTGACGCACAGGCTGAAGTAGCCGAAGAAGCGCGAGCGCAGCGGCGAGTTTTCCAGATAGCCGATGGCGTAGACGGTGGTCACCGCCCACAGCAGCGAAGACAGCGCGACGAACAGCAGCGACAGCGCATCGGCCTGCAGCACCAGCGGCGCGCCGGGCAGCAGCGGCACACTGAAACGGTACTCGCTGCCCTGGCTGACGCCGTAGAGCATGCTCGCGACCAGCACCAGCTTGAGCGTCACGCCGAGCAGGTTGAGGCTCACCCGCAGGCGCTGCTGTTCCTCGCGCAGCGCGAAGATCACGAGGCCCGGCAGCAGCGAACTGAGCACGATGCCCAGCGGCAACAGCTCACGCCAGCTCATCGCCCGAGCCCTCCGAGCCAGAGCAGCAGCGGCTCACTGATCAGCGCCAGCCCCCAGACCAGCAACGCCGGCAGCAGGGCCAGCCACTGCGCCAGGCGATCGGGATGGATGCTCGGCGGGTTCGGCCGGGCACGATCGAAGCCGTGGGCGACGACGCGGAACACGTAGGCGGCCGACATCAGCGTGCCGAACAGCGCACCCAGCGCCCAGGGCCAGTGCTGCGGCCGCTCGAATAGTGGCTGCAGCAGCAGCCACTTGGCCAGGAAGCCGCCGCTGGGTGGCAGCCCGACCAGGCTGCCGCCGGCCACGGCGAAGGCGGCCAGGGCGATCGGCACGTTCTGGCTGGCGCCCTTCATGCCGTTGACCCGCTTGCTGCCGAGGATGGTCTGCAACTCGCCGGCGGCGAGAAACATCGACACCTTGGCCAGCCCATGGGCCAGCACGAACAGCCACAGCGCCGCATGCAGGCGCGGCTCGTCGAGGTGCAGCAGCAGGCCGAGCGCCAGCAGCGCATAGCCCAGCTGGGCGACCGTCGAGTAGGCCACCAGCGTCTTCAGCCGCTGCGCACGCAGCGCCGACCAGCCACCGGCAACCAGCGCCAGCACACCCGCGCTGCCGAACAGCAGGCCGGCGTCGCGACCGAGCTCAGCCGGGGCGATCTCGCTCCAGACCAGCCAGAGGATATACAGCGGGCCCTTGACCACCAGCGCCGAGAGCAGCGCGCTGACCGCAGTCGGCGCCGCGGCGTGGGCCGGCGGCAACCACAGGTGCAACGGCCAGAGCGCGGCCTTGAGCATCAGCCCCACGCTCATCAGCAGCAGTGCCAGATGGGTCGCGCCGTCGGCTTCGGTCAAGCGCGCCAGCAGGGCCAGATCAAGCAGCCCGTAGCGCCCGTAGACCAGCGCCACACCGAGCAGATAGGCCAGCGAGCCGGCCAGCGACAGCAGCAGGTAGTTCAGCGCCGGCTTCCAGGCCTTGCGCCCGGCCAGCGAGACCAGCGCCACAGCCACCAGGCTGAGCAGTTCCAGGGTCACGTAGAGGTTGAACAGATCGGCCGACAGCCACAGCGCCGCCAGTGCCGCATGCAACAGGCAGGACAGCGGCCAGTAGTCTGCCTTGCCGGTGGCATGGGCGATGCGCGCGGCATACAGCGCCACCAGCAGGTGCAGCCCGGCGGTGAACACCAGCAGCAGCGCGGCCAGCGGGGTCAGGCGAAAACGAATCGCCAGCCCCGCCTCCCAGCCGCCGATGAACAAGCTGCGTTCGCCATGGTCGAGCACCACCTGCAGCGCCATGATCGCCGCCAGGAGCGCGCCGAGGCTCAGCGCGATCACCCAGCGGCCGCCGCGTGCCGGGCGCAGCAGGATCAGCAGCAACGCGCCGGCCAGGGGCAGCAGCAGGCTGACCAGCGCGGCGTTCATCGCTTGGTCTCCGACGCCAGCGCGCTGCTCAGGCGCAGCGCCAGCGCGGTGGCACTGACGGCGACCACCAGCCCGGTGACCACCAGCGCCACCAGCAGCGGGTCGCTCGGGTCGTCGCGCGCCGCCAGGGCGATCATCACCAGGAACACACCACTGCCCATCAGGTTGATGGCGATGATCCGCCGCAGGGCGTGACGCAGCGTCAGCAGGCCGTGCAGACCGAGCAGCCAGAGGGCGAAACCGATGGTGATCCAGAACAGCGTGGCGCTCATGACTGCGGCTCCGGATCGTCGCCGATCACCAGCAGGCTCAGGCTGGCGGCGATGGACAGCGTCGCCGCGGCCTCGATGAAGACGATCAGCGGTTTGGCCCAGCCGACCGGGTAGTGCAGCCAGCCATCGCCGAACCAGGCGCAGGCGGCGGCCACGCCGACGAACAGCAGCAGCCCGATCAGCACCAGCAGGCGCAGCGGCCAGAAGCTCCAGTACAGCGCCGGCAGCGCACCCGCCAGGCGCAGCAGGACGATGCCGGAAGCCAGCAGCGCGCCAGCCTGGAATGCGCCACCCGGCGAGGCCGCACCGCGCCAGAGCACATAGCCGCCGGCGAGCACCAGCAGCGGCGCGAGGGTGCGGCCCCAGGCGCGCAACAATGGCCAGGGCTCGCTCAGTTGCGGCTGCAGCGTGCCGAGCTGGCGCGCGCCAAGCAACGCCAGCAGCAGCACCGCCAGTTCCAGCAAGGTGTCCCAGGCACGAAAGTTCAGCAGCACCGCCGTCACCGGATGCTCGACGCCGCTCTGCGCCAGCGCAGCATCGATCTGCGTCGGCACGCTCGGTTGCAGTTCGGCCAGCGGCGCCAGCTGCGGCAACACCATGAGCAGCAGCGGCAGCAGCACCGCCACCGCGGCCAGACGCCGGCGGCGCGACAGCTGCGGCTCGCTGCCGGCCCTAGGCTGGCGCGCCAGCGCGGCGAACAGCAGCACACCGGTCAGCCCGGCACCGATGGCGGCTTCGGCCAGCGCCAGGTCGGCGGCTCCCAGCCGCGCCCAGACCAGCGCCAGCACCAGGCCGAAGGCGATGAACAGCAGCACGCCGGCATACAGCTGGCGTACATGCAGCGCGCCACCGGCCAGGCCGAGCAGCAACAGGCCGAGCACTGCATCCAGCAGCCAGTCAGTCATCCTCGCCCTCCTCGCCGGCCTGGCGCGCCAGCAACTGGCAGGCGGTGGCGCCGGAGGCCAGCACCAGCAGCCAGATCAGCAGCATCTGCGCCACTTCCAACAGGCTGGTCGCACGCAACGCGAGCCCGGCGACCACCAGGCCAAGGCCGAGGGTATCGGCCTTGGTCAGCGCATGCAGCCGGCTCAGGGTATCGGGAAAGCGCAGCAGGCCCACGCTGCCGGCAAAGAAGAACAGCAGGCCGCCGGCCAAGAGCAGCCAGCTGAAGACACTCAGCAGCTCATTCATGGCGACTGCGCCGCAACAGCTGCACCAGCGCGGCGCTGACGATCGCCGCCAGCAGTGCCAGCACCAGCGCCGCATCGCGCAACGCCGGAGCGCCCTGCCACTGCGCCAGCACCAGCAACAGCGCGGTGCCAGTGGTGCCGAACAGCTGCACGGCGAGCAACCTGTCGACCCGGCCGGGCCCGAGCAGCACGCGCCAAAGCCCGACCAACAAGGTCAGCAGCAGGAGCGCCGCGAAGACCGCCATCACGACGCATCCCCTGCAGCGAGCAGCTGATCGAGGCGTTGCTCCAGCTCATCGACGGCGGCCTGCCAGGGCTGGCGTTCGTCCAGCACGTGCACCCACATCCGTTCGCCCTCGATACGCGAAGCCAGTGTGCCGGGCAGCAGCCCGACCATCGCCGACAGCAGCAGGCGCACCCGTGGCGAACGGCTGCTGAAGGCGTAGGGATGCCACGCCGGCTGCAGTGGGCAGCTCGGCCGCAGGGCACGAAGGGCCACGTCCCAGCCACCCAGCAACATGTGCTTGAGAAACAGACCGACAAACGCCGGCAGCGCAGCCAGCCGGATAGTCAGCGGCCGCAACCCAAGCCAGAGGCTCAGGGCAACCGCCAGCAGCACCGTCGGCGCACCCAGCAACCAACCCTGCCCGGCGGCGAACAGCGCCCAGAGCGCGGTGTAGATCAGCAACCAGAAGAGCGCGTCGGCAGCTCCGCGACGCAGTGCGGCGTGGCTCATCCCATTCTCCTTGGCATTCCGATCTTTGTAACAAGTCGAGGCCAAGAGTTCGCCGCTGTCCATATTCGGCGGCGAAATGCGTTGTATCAGCAGATTGCCGTTCGGCTTGGTTCTCCACAGGCGAGGCAGGCGAAACGTCCGCGGCCGTCACCGATGTCACCCCTGTGGCCACGCATGAGCCACGGCATGACAAGCGCCCGATGAGGGCTAGCAAGGACTGCAATGCCGCCGGCGAGCCGCACGCAGCGGAATCCGAATGAGTGCAACCGCGGTGTTGCTGGCCGGTCTGGGTGCCAAACGCTGGAGCTGCAGGCGCCGCGCTCAGCGCAGGTAGTGCACGAACCAGTCGCCGGCCAGCTGGGCAACCTCCTCCAACGTGCCGTGCTCCTCGAACAGGTGGCTGGCACCGGGCACCACCACCAGCTGATGCTCGCATTGCAAGCGTGCCGCGGCGGCGCGGTTGAGTTCGAGCACCTCCAGATCGCGGCTGCCGACGATGAACAGCGATGCCGCGCGAACCCGCGCAAGGGAAGGCTCGGCCAGATCGACACGGCCGCCGCGCGAGACCACCGCCGCGATGTCCGCCGGGCGTGACGCCGCGGTGGTAAGGGCCGCGGCGGCACCGGTGCTGGCGCCGAACAGGCCGATGCGCAGTTCGCGCAGCTGCGCATCGCTGCTCAACTGGTCGACCACGCCAGTCAGGCGCTGACTGAGCAGCGGAATGTCGAAGCGCAGCTGGCGGGTGATCTCGTCGATGGGTTGTTCGTGCTTGGTCAGCAGGTCGAACAGCAAGGTGCCCAGGCCCAGCTCGTTGAAGCGCCGCGCCACGCTCTGGTTGCGCGGGCTGTGCCGGCTGCTGCCGCTGCCGTGGACGAACACCACCAGCCCGGTGGCATGCGGCGGCAGACAGAGGTCGCCGTGCAGGCGGGCCTTGCCGAGGGTGAAGCGCATCGGTGTCGATGAAGGCTGGCTCATGCCGGCTGCCCTCCTCTGCTCCAGGCGCGCTGCAGCAGATCGACCACCAGCTGGTCCGGGGTCTGGTCGAAATTCTGATACCAGCGGCCAATGGCGTAGAGGTCGTGGGGCATGTGCAGACAGACGACACGGTCGGCCAGCGGCTCCAGCTGTGCGACGCTCTCCGGCGCCGCCACCGGCACCGCCACGGTGATGCTCGCCGGCTCCAGCTGGCGCACCGCCTTCACCGCGGCACGCATGGTGGCGCCGGTGGCCAACCCGTCGTCCACCAGGATCACCGCGCGTCCGGTGACGGCTGGGCGCGGACGGTCGCCGCGATAGGCCTGTTCGCGGCGCTGCAGCTCGTGGCTCTCCTGGGCGATGGTGCCGTCGATCTCGGCCTTGGAGACGTGCACGTAGCGCACGATGTCCTCGTTCATCACCCTCACACCGCCACTGGCTATGGCGCCCATGGCCAGCTCGCGATTGCCCGGCGTGCCGAGCTTGCGCACGACCAGGATGTCCAGCTCCAGGCCGAGGCGCTGCGCCACTTCGAACGCCACCGGCACACCGCCGCGCGGCAGCGCCAGCACCAGGGCATCGGTCCAGCCGTCCTCCTGCGCGAGCCGCTCGGCCAATGCCTCGCCTGCATATATTCGATCAGGGAAAGGGATCTTCAGGGTCATGGCCGGTTCCTCGCTACGCTGCCGATTGCAATGGAGTCTGGCTCAAGAATGGGAGGTCCGTGGGCCGCTGCGACAAACAACGCGGTCGCCACTGATCGGTGCGGGTACGAAAGGCATTGCCGTCATATGTCTGGCGCCATTAAAGTGCCATTATTGCGACCGTGCCGCTCCGGCGGCGCGACCTCTGCCAGCGGAAGGATACCCATGCCGAATAACAAGAAACCCCGGGTTGCCTGGTGCGCACGCAGCGTGCTGCTGATGACCGTGAGCCTGCTGTTTCCCTCCGCCTCGCTGCAGGCGGCACAGAGCCTGACGCTGCTGACCTGGGAGGAATTTCTTGGCGAGGCGGTGATCGAGCGCTGGCAGGCCGAGACCGGCGTTGAAATCCGGCAGATCTACTTCGACAGCGGCGACAAGCGCGACGAAGTGCTGGCCAAGACCGACCACCAGGTCGACGTCGCCCTGACCGAGCTGATCAGTTCCTCCCGTTTCGGCGCGCGCGGGCTGCTGCAACCGCTGGACCAGGCCGCGCTGCCAGGGCTGCGCCACATCCCGCAACGCTGGCGTGACAGCTGCGGCCCGCACAGCGTGCCGTATCTCTGGGGCACGCTCGGCATCGCCTACCGCAGTGACCGCGTCGAACGCGCGCCCCGCTCCTGGGCAGACCTGCTGCAGCCGGCTCGGGCGAACGAGCCACACATCATCATGATGGAAGACCACGAGGACATCCTCGCCAGCCCGCTGATCCTCCAGCAACGCTCGATCAACACCGCGGACAACGACGAGCTGAAGGCCGCGTTCGAGCTGCTCATGGCCCAGGCGCCAGCCGTGCTCACCTACGAATACGTGATCACTTCCCTGCGCAGCCAGCGCTATCTGGATCAGGCGGACATGGCCCTGGCCTACAGCGGTGACCAGCAGGTCCTCAACGAGGTCGAGGGCATCGACGGCGAACCCTGGCGCTACGTGGTGCCGGAAGAAGGCACGCTGCTGTGGGTGGACTGCCTATCGGTGCCGACCAGCACCCCGAATAAGGCCCTGGCGTATCGCTTCCTGGAGTTTCTCCTGCGCCCGGAAATCGCCGCGCTGAACGCCGCCGAGCTGGGTGTGGCGACCCCCAATGCCGCAGCACGGGCGCTGCTGCCGGCGGAGGTACGCCAGGACCCGAGCATCTACCCACCGGAGCCGGTGCTCGAGCGCAGCCAGGTCTACGAACCGCGCCCGCTGCAGGCCACGCAGACGCGGCGACGCATCATCAGCGCGCTGATCAACGCCCATGACGCTCGGTAAGCGCGCCCTGCTGGTGATCTTTCCGGTCATTCTGATCATCCAGCTGGTCGCCGCGACCGCCGCCTACCTGACCCAGCGATCCGCACTGCTGGATCTGGAACAGGCGCGCCTGGCGCAGCAGCTGTCCGCGCTGAAATCGGCCTATCTGGACTACGAGGCCTTCAACCGCAGCGTGCTCTACTCGATCATGGAAAGCGAGGCGCTGCTGGCATTCCTGCGCGAGGCGGATACCGCCTTTCGCAACGACACCCTCGGGCTGAGCATCCAGCAGGCAATCCGCTCGCTGTCGACCGCCAAGCTGTCCTTCGCCTCGGTCGCCATCGTTCAGCCGGACGGCGAGCCGGCCTACTACTTCGAAAGCAGCCTGTCGCCGTTCGCCAGCATGAACGTGATCCAGCAGCAGGTGGTTCGGCAGGCGAAGCAGGGGCTGGAGCCCGCCGCAATGGTCTACGTCGAGCAGGCCGAGGGCGGCCCGCTTCTGCTGCAGACCGACTTCATCCTGCCCGCATCCGGCAGCCGGCCATTGCCCAGCCAGCGTGGCGAAGCCTTCGCCCTGCAGCTGGCGGTGCGCCCGGAAGCCTTCATCGCGCTGAAACAGGCACTTGAACACGAATACCGCGCGCAGCTGGAGATCGCCGCCGAACTGGCTCCGATCCAGCCGGAGCTGTCCGCCGACGTGCTGCTGTCGCGCTCGCTCTATGCGCGCCTCACCCCGGCCCCGGAATACCTCGCCGAGCGTCTGCAAACGCTGCGCCTGGCGTTCCTCGCCGGTGGCACGCTGGTGTGCGTGGTTTCCATCGGCCTGTTGCTACTGTTGATCCGCCGCTACGTCACCGCCCCCATCAGTCAGCTCGACGACCAGCTCACCGACCTGCTGTTGTGCAAGCGCGCCGCACTCGACGAACCCACCGTCGGCGGCGAAATCGGCCGCCTGACGCTGAACATGAAGACGCTGCATGATCACAACACCGCCGCGCTGCGCCGTATCCAGGAGATCTCCTGGACCGACAGCCTGACCCAGACCAGCAATCGCGCGCATTTCGGCATGCTCGCCAACGCCATGTACGAACGCTGCCTGCACAGCGACAAGCGTCTGGCGCTGCTGTTCATCGACCTGGACAACTTCAAGCAGGTCAACGATCAGCACGGCCACGATGCCGGCGACACGCTGCTGCGGATTTTTGCCCAGCGCGCCCAAGGCGTGCTGGAGGCGCACCGGCTGCGCCATCCGCAGACGGAAACGGCCCTGGCCCGTCTGTCAGGCGACGAGTTCGCCATCCTGCTGCTGACCGAGCCCGGCGCTGCAGATCTGGAAGAGCTGTGCGAGGCACTGCTGGGGCTGTGTCGTGGCGGCTTCCGCCTCGAGGATCGGCTCTACCCGGTGGGACTGAGCATCGGCACCGCCCGCTACCCGGACGACGCGGATTCCATCACCCAGCTGCTGACCCGTGCCGATACCGCGATGTATCAGGCCAAGGCCGAAGGCAAGAACGCGGTGGTGGCCTTCAGTGGCGAACTCGCACAACGCAACGAGCGCATCCGCCTGATCGAAGAGCAGCTGCGCGCGCTCGACGGCGACGACCAGCTGCGCCTGGTCTATATGCCAGCGCTCGATCGCGAAGGTGCGGTGGTCAGCTGCGAAGTGCTGCTGCGCTGGCATTCGCCGATCCTCGGCACCGTCTCGCCGGCGGAGTTCATCCCCATCGCCGAGCGTGCCGGGCTGTTCCCGAAGATCGACAGCTGGGTGATCGACCATGCACTGGCCGAGTACCCCGAGCTGGTCCGCCTGTTCGGCGAGGGTGTCATTCTGGCGATCAACGTATCCTCGGCCCAGCTGGTGGACGATCGCATCTGCCGCTATCTGGTCGAGCGCGCCGCCCACCACGGCATCGAGCCGGGCAGGATCGAAATCGAGCTGACCGAAACCTATGCCGCCGAGCTGAGCAAGGACACCATGGCGGTGGTCAAGGGCATGCGCCAGGCGGGTTTCCGCGTGGCGATCGACGACTTCGGCGTCGGCTACACCTCGTTCCAGCAGCTGCTGCAGTACCCGGCGGACACCATCAAGCTGGACATGGTGATCGTCGACAGCCTCACCCGCCCGGACATGCAGCAGAGCCTCGCGGCGCTCATCGCCTTCTGCCATGCGCAGGGCAAGCGGGTGAACGCCGAGGGTGTGGACAACATGGAGAAGCAGTCGGCCCTGCTCGAGGCCGGCTGCGACCTGTTCCAGGGCTACCTGCTCTCGCCGCCGCGTTCGCTGTCGGCGCTGGAAGACTGGATGGCCGTGCGCCGGCGCGCACTGGCGCCGCTGCGCCTGGAACAGCTGACGCCACGCGAGGTGTCGCAGCCCGGTTGAGCAAGTCGCATCGGCATGCGCTCAGCAACCGCCCGTGTTCATTGGTCAGCGGTGTACGCAGGCGGTTGCCGGCATCGATGGCAAAACCGCGGGCCCAGCCCTTGGCGCACAGCTACCCGGCGCTCGCCACCGCCCCGACATGCGCAGCAGCGTGGGTCAGCAGCTTGCCGATGGCCGGCATGGCGGTGGCGGCAGCTGCAACGGGTGCCGGCCGGAGGCGCTCAGCGCAAGCGATCCGAACGCAACGCTCAGGGCTCCCTCGCCACAGCGTCCATGCCGACTGCGCAAGCACTGCAGGCCCGCCTCAGCGAGCTCAGCCCTGGCGCAGCGATAGCCCCTTGAGGAAGTTGCGCAGCAGCTGGTCACCGCAGGGCCGGTAGTTGCTGTGTCCCGGCTTGCGGAACAGCGCGCCGAGCTCGGATTTCGACAGCTGCAGGTCGGCGGCCCGCAGGATCGCCTGCAGGTCTTCGTCGCGCAGTTCGAAGGCTACCCGCAGTTTCTTCAGGATCTGGTTGTTGCTCACCGGCAGCTCCAGCGGCGGCGCCGGGCGGCTCTCGTCTTTGCCGCGCTTGAAGTAGATCAAGCCGTCGAGAAAACGCGCCATCGCCTCGTCCGGGCATTCCTGATAGCCATCCTCGTCCTCGCGGCTGAGCCAGGCGCGAACCTCGGCCTCGTCCACCGTACAGCCACCCAGGGCGGCAATTTCCGCCATCTGTGCATCACTGGCCTTGAGGGTGTAGCGCAGGCTGCGCAGGACGTCGTTGTTGAGCATGTTCGCTCCTCGCTGAGAAAAGGCCGGCAGTGTGCGCTTTCAGGCGCCCTGCGGCGAGTCCGATCAACCGTCTTCGCGCTCGCCGAGGCGCCGGTACAGCGTGCGCCGACCGATGCCGAGCAGGGCCGCCGCGCGGCGCTTGTTGCCGTCCACCAGCTTCAGCACGTGTTCGATATAGCGCAGCTCCAGCTCCTCCAGGGTCGGCAGCAGCGGGCCGTCGCTGAGCTGGGCGAGCAGCTCGGCACCGGCACTGCGCGCCTTGTCATCACGATAGTCGGCGATGCGGCTGGGCAGGTGCTCCAGCTCGATGCTGCGACCGTGGCAGAAGGTCACCGCACGCTCGATGGCGTTCTGCAGTTCGCGCACGTTGCCGGGGAACGGGTAGCGCCGCAGCTGCGCCAGTGCCGCCGGCGCGATGCCGCGCACCGGCCGCCCGCTGCGCGCGGCGAAGTGGGCGACGAAACCGGCAGCCAACAGTTCGAGGTCCTCCTCGCGATCACGCAGCGGCGGCACCTGCAGGATGAAGGTTTCCAGGCGGAAGAACAGGTCCTCGCGGAAGGCCTCGCGCCCGGCCTCGGTTTCCAGCGGGCGATTGCTGGCGGCGATGATGCGCACGTCCACGCTCAGCTCACGCTCGGCACCGACCGGGCGGATCGTGCCTTCCTGCAGCACGCGCAGGAGCTTGGCCTGCAGCGGCAGCGGCATCTCGCCGATCTCGTCGAGAAACAGCGTGCCACCGTCGGCCTGCTGGAACAGTCCCTTGTGCGCGCGGTTGGCGCCGGTGAAAGCACCGGCGACATGGCCGAAGAATTCGCTTTCCAGCAATTCGGCCGGCAGCCCCGCGCAGTTGATCGCGAGGAACGGCCCCTTGGCACGCTCGCTTTCCGCATGCACGGCACGGGCGACCAGTTCCTTGCCGGTGCCGCTCTCGCCGATCACCAGCACCGGCCCCTCGGCCCGGGCGAGCTGACGGATCTGGTCGAACACGCCACGCATCACCCGGCTGCGCCCGAGCATGCCGTGGAAGCGGTCGTCGCTGAGCAGCTGCTGGAAACGCCGCACCTCGTCGCGCAGGCGGCGTGTCTCCAGCGCGCGGGCCACCGCCAGGGCGAAATGCTCGAGGTCCAGCGGCTTGGTGAGGAACTCGTCGGCGCCCTCCTTGAGCGCCGCCACCGCCTGCTGGATGCTGCCGAACGCGGTGATCACCAGAAAGGCCGGCGCCGCCTGCATCGTCCTGACCCGCCGCAACAGCGCCATGCCATCGGCACCGGGCAAGCGCAGATCGCTGACCACCAGCGCCGGCTCCCAGCTTTCCAGCGAGCCGACGGCCTCCTCCGCGCTGGCCAGCGCACGCACCTGCAGGCCGCGATCTTCCAGCTCCTCGACCAGCAACTGGCGCAGGCTGTCGTCGTCCTCGACCAGCAGGACCCGCTCCTGCGTCACTTCAGTCATGCTCGACCTCCTCGTCGATCAATGGCAATGCGATACGGAAGGCTGCGCCCGGCAGGTCGCCGTCGACCAGTTCGATACGTCCGCCGCACTCGCCGACCACGCCATGGGCCACTGCCAGCCCCAGCCCGCTGCCCTCGCCCACCGGCTTGGTGGTGAAGAACGGCTCGAACAGCGCCGCGCGATTCGACTCGGCAATGCCGGGGCCATCGTCCTCGACCTGCAACATCAATTCAGCACCATCGCGCCACCAGCGCAGGCGCACCAATCCGCCAGGGCTGGCCTGGGCGGCATTGCGCAGCAGATTGGTCAGCGCCTGCTCGAAACGCGGCGGGTCGACCCGGCAGTACAGGGTTTGCGCCGGTGCCTGCAGCTCCAGCCGAACCTGCAGCGCAGCCAGCTCATCGGCCACCGCCGCGGCTGCCGAATGCGCCAGCACCTCGGCGGGCACCTTGCGCAGCGGCGAGCCGGCGGCGCGGCCGAAGTCCAGCAGCTGGCGGACAATGGCACTGAGCCGGGCCACCTGCTGGCGAATCTGCAACAGCGCACGGCGATGGGTTTCGCCCAGCTCGTCGTCGCGCAACACGCGCTGCGCCTTGCCGTCGATCACACTCAGCGGGCTGCCCAGCTCATGCGCGACACCAGCCGCCAGCCGCCCCACTGCCGCCAGTTGCTGACTCTGGCGCAGGCGCGCCTGCAACTGCTCCTCGCGGGCCTGCTGCTCGGCCACCTGACGCTCGGCGGCGGCGATGCTGTCGAGCATCTGATTCAGCGCGCCGGACAGCACGACGATCTCCTGCGGCCCGCTGCGCGGTGCACGATGCTCGCGCTCGCCGGCCGCAACGCGCTCCATGCTGCGCGCCAGCTGCTGCAGATGCTTGCCCACCGCGGAGCGATGGCCGAGCAGGATCACCACCAGCGCCACGCCGGCGAGTAAGCCGCCCAGGCCCGCAGCGATCAGGCGCAGGCGGCGGGTGTCCTGCTCGAAATCGCCCCAGCGTCGCGTCACCTGCAGCAGGCCATTGATCTGCCCGCCACTTTCTTCCAGCGGAACGAAGTAGGAATACACCGGGCGGCCATTGATGCGCTGATAGGTGCCGGTCCGCTCGCCACCGGCGGTGAGCTGCTGGATCGCCGACTCGTCCTGATCCGGCTCCACCGCACCGGCATAGGCCGCGAGCTTGCCGTCGCGGTCGTAGACATAGGCGCCATACACGCGCCCGACGCCGAGCACCGATTCCAGCACCTGCTGCAGGGTGCGCTCATGGTTCTTTTCCAGGCTGGCGCTGAGCGGCAGGCGCACCGCCCGCGCGACCAGCTCGACCTCGGCCTGCAGGCGCCGTTCGCTGTTGCGCTCGACCGTCCAGAGCACCACCGAACTGAAGCCGAACATGATCGCCATGAGCGGCACGATGACCTTGAGCAACAGCGCGCCGCGCAAACTCGCCGGGCGCTGCCAGATTGATACATGTGTCATTCCGGCACAGTACAGGAGGGCTTCCGCTGCAGCCAGCGCGCTCCGATGAAACGAGCAATTACTTACACATCAATTAGTTACGTTCAGACAGAGCACCTGGCACAGCTGCTGCACTGTTGAAGGCGTCTTTAACCGAAGCAGGAATGAACATGACCCAGCACAACGCTCGTCTCGCCTTCGCCGGACTCTTCTCGCTGTTCCTCGGCCTGGCCGCCCCCCTTGCATCGGCGCAATCAGCCAACCCCGCCCCCACCGCGCAGCCGGCGGCCGGTGCACAGGCCCAGCAGTTCGGCGAGAAAAAACTGGAAAGCTTCGCCGAGTCGCTTGGCGAGATCATGGAGATCCGCGAGGAATTCACCGGCAAGCTGCAGCAGACCGAAGACGCCGACAAGGCCCGCGATCTTCAGCAGCAGGCCAACGAGAAGATGCTCGGCGTGATCGAGGAAAACGACATCAGCATCGACGAGTACAACGCCATCAACCAAGCCGTGCAGACCGACCCGGAACTGCGCAACCGTGTGATCGCGATGATGAAGTGAAGCGTTGCTGTAGCGCTGCGTTAAGGCACGTTACGCGACGGGAAATGCCCCGCTCAGGCAATGCCAGCGGGGCTATTTCGTTTCATGTGGCCCGAGCGCGAGTCCCAGCTTCGCGCTCGGCATGCAACGGGTAGCGGCGGCATACAACGCAGCCCCCTTTGACGAACGGTTACTCAAGCTCGCCTGGTGTAGCTGACTGGTGAGGTGGGTCTGCGGTCACCGTATCCTGTTCGGTCCGATGCAGATTTCGATTAGGTACCGATTCGCTGTCCGACAAACCTTCGACCGGCCGACCGTCCTCCGTGACGATCTGCCCCTGCTCGTTTCGATGTGTTTCGAGCTTCTCCTGAGGGGTCGGAATACCCATCTGACTTGCCCGCGAGCCAGTGTCATCACGAGGGGTACCTGCCGGCCATTGTGCGGCCGCATGCGGTACGGATAGAAAAAGCGTGGCCATTGAGATGGAAGCAAGCAAGTATCTGTTCATGGTGTTCTCCTCTTCCCTTGGGCGGTGAGCCCAGCTCAGGGCGGTGGAATCTTCTGCCCAATCAATTACTCGCTGCGCCTACTGGCTTGCAGACGAGCATGGCAATCGGGCCGCCCGCGGAATATTTACCCGGCACTTGCATGACGACCTCTTCGTTCGGGCTGATCGAAGCAGCGGGTGTAGCCGTCATGGCCGTTTCCTCAGGCAGAGCATGGAATTGGCAGGAGGCGATCTCCGCGCTGCGGTTGGTCACCTTGATCGCCGGTACACCACGCAGATCGACCTGTTCAGAGGATGCCGAAGGCACGCCAAGTTCCTCGATCTCCATATTCATGCCATTCAGACGAGTCACGACCATCGGGTCGTCGGCTAGAGCTGGGAGAGCAGACGCGAGGACAGCGAACGCCAAAATTGGTCTTTTCATCCGGGTTCTCCATTGAGTCTTACCATGTGAGAACGGTCAGGCACCAAGGAGTTCGCTGGCCCGTCAGGTCACGGCGGGCCCGCAATAATTCGCGCCACCTCTCCCCCCCTCGGCTTGCAGATGCTCGGGCACGATGTCGTCTTTTCAACTGCCACCCTCTACAGCAGCAAGACGCGCACGAAAGTCGAAGTAGTGTTCGAGCACCCGCTCCGGCGCCTCGACCTGCGGGTAGTGGCCGATGCCCTCCAGCAGCACGGTGTCGGGCGTCGGAATCAGCTCGCGGTAGCGGGCCACCATGTGTGCACCAGAGATCGGGTCGGCGGCGCCGTCGATCACCCGCAACGGCACATTGCAGCGCTGCATGGCCGTCACCCAGCGCTCGCGTTGCCTGACCCGCTCGGGCATGTAGCGGATCAGCCGGTGCATCACCGCCGGTCCGTCGCTCTCGGCGATCAGTCGCCAGTAATCGTCCAGCTCGGCGTCGCTCGGCTGCGTCTGCGCACCGAACACCCGGCCGAAGGTCGCCCCGAGCGTACGCCGCGAGAACAGCCTGCCCAGCAGGAAGCCGAACGGGCCGAGCAGCAGCTTCTGCACCCGCACCGGATGATGGGTTTCCGGGAACAGCCGCCATTGAGGAACACGCAGCTGGCCAGCGCGATGCGTCCTTCGCAATGCCGCGCCAGCAACTCCTGAGCGACGCTATCGCCGTAGTCATGCGCCAGCACATGGATCACGCCGTCGATACGCAACTCCGCCAGCAGTGCCTGCTGCAGGTCGGCCTGCTCGATCAGACTGTAAGCGTGCCCGCGCGGCTTGGCCGAATAGCCGAAGCCGAGCATGTCGCAGGCAACCAGCCGATAGCGCGCCGCAAGCGGTTGCCAGATCTTGTGCCAGTCCCAGCTGGCGGTGGGAAAGCCATGGATCAGCAGCAGCGGCTCGCCTTCGCCAGCCGTCCAGTAGCGGATGCGCTTGCCGCCAAAATCGAACTCGCGAGCGCTGGCGCGCCAGCTATCCAGTGTCATGCCGTCGGTGCTACTCATTCGTTCTTCTTGTTTTCGTGGAGACGAAGCCAGTCTAGCGGGGTGCTACGGCATGACGACTTGCCGCGCCGGCCAGCTTGGTGGCCCGGCGAGTCAGCCGGGCGCTGCTGTCCCGCCCTGTCCTTCGCCTTCGACGGTGAGGCCCTCGCCAACCTGGGGCAGCGAGTAACTGCATCAGGGTCCGTTCGGCCGTCGGTAACCGCAGCGGCCGACCTCTCCCCGCTTATCGGGGTCGCACATAGGACACCCATCGATATCCATCCCATACGGCTTGCCGGAAGGAGGAACAGGTGTCCAAAGCGACCCCATGGCTGCTGGCCGGCCTTGCCGGCATTCTCGTTCTGCTGGGCGGTGTTGCCCTGCTGGCCGAGTCACCCTGGGCCCGGCAACTGATCGAGCGTCAGCTGAGCCAGCGCCTGGACGGGCGCGCGGTGTCCATCGGCGAATTCGACATCGAATGGGGCTTGCCGCTGGGCGTGCAGCTTCGCGACCTGCGCATCGCCAACGCCGACTGGGCATCGGACGCACCGCTGCTGACGCTCGACGCGTTGCGTGCCCGGTTGGGCGTCGGCGCCCTATTGACCGGTGACGTGCAGCTGCGGTCGCTCGAGCTGGTTCAACCTCAAGTCCACCTCGCCCGCCAAGCCGATGGCCAAACGAACTGGGCCGCGCTGCTGGGCGACGGTCCGGAGCAAGGTTCGCTGCCGTTCAGCCCCGATCCGTTGCGAATCCGCGACGGCGAGATCCATTACCGCGATGCCCAGCTCGGCCTTCAGCTTGACCTGTCGGTGGCGACGCCTCCCAGTGACGAAGGTCCGCGTCGGCTAAACGTGGAAGGTTCCGGCCAATTCCGCGGCCGCCCCGTCAGCCTGACGCTCTTCGGTGACCCACCAGCGCGGGCGCTGGCGGCCGACGCCCCTTATACCCTCTCGCTGAATGCCCAGCTTGGCGCCCTGCAACTGCAGTTCGAGGGACAGAGTGCCTCGCTAACCAGCCTTGAGCAGTTGCAGGGCCGGTTGACGGCCTCTGCGTCGGACGCCATGGCCTTCGATGCGCTGCCGATCGACCTGCCGCCGTTCAGGCTGCAGGCTAGCACCCGGCGCGACGGCTCGCAGTGGACGCTGAGCGATATCGACCTGCGTACCAACGGCAGCCATCTGACCGGTGCGGCGAGCGTGCAGGCCGGTCCCGAGCCAAGGGTGGCCATCCGCCTCGAAGGCGACCAGCTGGACCTCGACCGCTGGGGCCTGATGCCTCGTCCGACCCGCACGGGCGAGCGCCGCCCCATGGCAGCCGATCGCCTGTTGGGCAATGCCAGCGACCTGCTCGAACGGCTGGGTGACTACCGCGGCGAGCTGTCGCTGCAGCTTGATACGCTGAGCTATGCGGATAACGCGCTGCAGGACGTGGCCATCGAGGCACAGCTGGACGGCCAGCACCTTGAACTGGCGCAGCTGCATGTCGAGCAAGGGCAAGGCGCTGTCTCGTTGCAGGGTGGCTTCGATTGGGCGGATGCTGGGCTGTCCGGCGCGCTCGATGCGCAGCTGGACCAGTTCGATCTCGGCCAAGCACTTGCCGCGTTCGGCCAACCCGGGCTTGGCGTGCTGGATGGCGAAATCCACCTGCGCCTGGCGCCAGACACCGCCTCGATCGAGAACACCCAACTGCTGTACAAGGCACCGGAACAGGACCTGCGCGTGCAGCTCAGCACCGCCTCGACCGCAGCGGGGCTGGCGTTGCACGGCACGGCCTGGCACAACCAGGTCCCGGTACAGTTCGAGCTGCAGCTGGGCGCGCTACCCCAACTCTTTCGCGAAGCCACCTGGCCGGTCGAAGGCGTGCTCCGCTCGGGCGATGCGCGCCTCACGCTCGACGGCCATGTAACCGACCCGCTGCAGCTGGACGCCGCCGTGCTGCAGGTGTCGCTCGAAGGCCAGCAGCTGGACCGTCTCGACACCTTGACCGGCCTCGACCTGCCCGCACTGGGCGATTACCGACTCGACGGCGAGTTGCGTTGGGAAGATCAGCAGCTGCGGCTTCTCGGGCTTGACGCCCGCTGGGGTGAAAGCGACCTCAGCGGCGATGTGCGGCTCAGCCTGGCCGGGCGCCCGATGCTCTGGGCCAACCTGCATGCCGATACGCTGCGTTGGCGCGACCTACGCCCGACCAACGAGCGAGCGCGCGACAAGCGCCAGCTGTTCTCGGACCGGTCGCTGAAACTCGAGGCCCTGCAGGGCCGCGATGCCATCGTGCGCTTCAGCGCGGACAACCTCGTGGTTCGCGATTTCCCCCTCAATGCCGTGACGCTCAAAGCGATACTCGACGAGGGCGTTCTGGAAATCGAACCGCTGCGCCTGGAACTCGCCGGCGGCACGGCACATGGCACCGTGCGGCTGAATACGCGCGTGCCACGTCCCAGCGGCACGGCGCGCCTGTCACTGACAGGCGCGCGCTTTTCTCCGCTGTTGCGCAGCGCAGACTTCCCCAGCGTTGCGCAGGATTCGGCTGCCGTTATCGGCGGCCAGCTGCGATTGGCCGTCAGCGGGCAGTCCGCGGCGGAGATGGCGGCCGGCGCCGACGGCCGCCTGGAGCTAGCCATGTCGGGTGGCCAGTTGGACAAGGTCGCGATCGAGCTACTCGGGCTCGACGCGGGCGAAGCCTCGATCGCCGCGCTCATCAACGACGCACCCACCGACATGAGCTGCGGCTACCTGCGTTTCGACGCCGACGCCGGCATCGCCCATCTGGAGCGTTTTTTCGTCAGCACGCAGGACAGCAACCTGACCGGGGGCGGCCAGATCGACCTGGCCACCGAGCGGTTGAAGCTGGCATTCGACGCCCACGCCAAAGACTTCAGCCTGCTGTCGGGGCAGGCGCCGATCCAACTGCGTGGCACCCTGCGTGATCCGCAAGTGGAAGTGATCACCGACACGCTGGTCGCCCGCGGGCTCGCCAGCGTCCTGGGCGCCATCGTCGCGCCGCCGCTGGCGATTCTGCCGTGGCTCGAACCCGGTTTCGGCGAAGGTTCGGGCATGGGCTGCGACAAGGCGCTGAAGCAATTCGAACGGACCGGGACCTAGCCGTACGCGTGTTGGAACATCGGTCCAGACCCGTTGCGCTGTACCCGGCAGAGGGTTGAACAAGCTGCTCGACTATCCGTCTATCGGCAACATGCCCAATCGAGACAGCGACATCGGTTTCGCCAGCCACGCCGAATCCAGCGGAAACAGGACGAGCGAGACGGCGTATGTGACGAGAACCGACCGGTCAGGCGGTCCGGGGCAACGGGGCGCAATTGCCGGTGGTAGAGTCGGCGGCGCCCTTCTGATCACTGGAGAAACCATGCGCCCACTGTTCAATGCCCTGTTGCTGGCCCTGCCGCTCTCGCTCTCCTCGTTCGTCTCAGCCGCCGAATCGCCTGCCGGGCGCTGGCAGACCATCGACGACGAGACCGGCAAGCCCAAGTCCATCGTCGAGATCCAGCAGGCCGCCGATGGCACGCTGACCGGCAAGGTGGCGCAGATTCTGCAATCGGAGCACGGGCCGAACCCGCTCTGCAGCGAGTGCGAAGGCGAGCGCAAGGACCAGCCCATCACCGGCATGACCATCCTCTGGGATCTCAAACCGGACGGCGAGCAGGTCTGGAGCGACGGCACCATCCTCGACCCGGCCAAGGGCAAGACCTATCGCTCCAAGGCCCGCCTGCTGGATGGCGGCGACAAGCTGGAAGTGCGCGGCTACATCGGCATCGAGGCGCTGGGCCGCAGCCAGACCTGGGTTCGCCAGTAAGCCGGACCGCGTACAACACCCAGGTATTTTGCCAGGGGCTGTTCGTCCGTGCGGCGCACGGGGTCAGCTGCGGAAGTAGTTGACCTTGCGATTCAGCTCCTCGGCCAGCATGGTCAGGTCCTGGCTCGACGACGCTACCTGATTCGAGGCGGCCGAACTGGCGACGGTCGAATCATGGATGCGCGTGACGCTCTGGTTGACCTCTTCGGCCACCGCGCTCTGCTCCTCGGAAGCTGTCGCGATCTGCGCGTTCATCTCGTTGATCGAGCCCACTTCCTGGCGAATCTTGGTCAGCGCATTTTCCGCCTGCAGCGTCTGTTCGACGGTCTGCTGTGCCAACTGCTTGCTCGACTGCATCACCTCCACCGCCCTGCCGGCGCCGGCCTGCAGCGAGGTGATCATCTCGCTGATTTCGCTCGACGACAGCTGCGTACGGTTGGCCAGCGAGCGCACCTCGTCGGCCACCACTGCGAAGCCGCGACCATGTTCGCCGGCGCGCGCCGCCTCGATGGCGGCGTTGAGCGCGAGCAGGTTGGTCTGCTCGGCGATGGCGGTGATGACCTGCAGGATCTTCTCGATATCGCCGCTTTGCGCCGAAACCTGGTTGACGGTTTCCGTCGCACTCTCCAGCACCTTGGCCAGGTTATGGATGGAAATGGCGGTCTCGCCGACGATTCGCGTACCGGTCTCGACCTGCTCTTCGGCGCTCTTTGCTGCAGCGGCGGCACGGGCGGCGAAGCTCGCCACCTCGTTCACCGTCGTGGCCATCTGGTTGATCGCCGTGGCGACCTGTTCGGCCTCGGCCGACTGGTGCTGGATCTGCTGGTTGCTGTTCGCCGAGGAGGTACGCAGTTCACCCGAGGCGACGCCGACGCCATCGGCGGCAGCGCGCACCTCGGCAATGATCGCGGTGAGGCGGCTGGCCATCTTCGCGGTCGCCCCCATGACGCTGTCCGGGTACGGGGTGACGATTACCTGGCCGAGATCGCCATTGGCCAGGTTGCCGATCACACGGGCTACCTCATCCGGCTCGGCACCGAGGGTCGAACGCAGCTTGCGGATGATCACCACGGCGATGGCCACGCCCAGCAGAACCGCCACGCCGGTCACCGCGACGATGAGCGCGAGGAAGCCGCTGGCGGTCTCGCGGACCACGGTCACGTCCTGATTGATGCTCGATTCCTGGTGATCGATGAACGCGTTGATCAGCCGCAGCCATTCGGTATAGGCCCCGGCGACGTTTTCCAGGAGAAAGTCGTAGGCACGCTCCGAGCCCTCGCTGAAGCGCAGCTCGACCACCTGCTGGGTCAGCGCATTGGTCTTCGCCTCGATGGTCTCGATCTGCAGCATCAACTGCTTTTCCACGGCATCGGCGGAGGGTTGCGCGAGCATCGTCTTCATCGGCGCCGCCGAGTCGGCGTACAGCTGAGCCAGTCGCTCGATCTCCGCCACCTGCTCACGGGCAAACGCGGGATCGGCCGCACTGACGGCGTCACGCACGGCGATCGCACGGTCGTGCACGCTGCCGCGGAAGTTGATCGCATAGCGCTGCTTGAGTCCGGCCTGCGAGCTGATCTGGCTCATGCTGCGGTCGATGATGTCGACTTTGAGCGCACTGACCACGGCGACCACCACCATCAGCGCCAGGATCACCAGAAACCCCAGGCCCAGGCGCATGGATACCGACATCTGCTTGTTCATCGAACTCTCCTTGCGAGGCTGCGCAGGCAGCCCATCAGCCAGTCGTTGGCGCTTCGAGCGATACACGAAGCGATGCAAAACTTGTACAGGATAATGTCACCATGGCACTACTTGTACAAGTTTTTATCGACGGAATGTCCAGCGAAAGCGGGCTAAATCTGGACATGCCTGCGGGCAAGGCGTGTTCTCGCAGGCTCAAGGGCGAGGCTTGTAGAGGTCTTGTAGAATTTTCGCAGGCCACTCGCTGCGTGCTCGACACGCCGGGGCAGGTCGACTTGGCAATCAGCAGACAGCAAAAAGGCGCCCGAGGGCGCCTTTCTGTTGTCTCGCAACGGGTGTTAGACCTTGGCGCGCTCGTAGCGCTTGCGGTCGTTCTCGTTGAGCATCTTCTTGCGCAGGCGGATCGATTTCGGCGTCACTTCCACCAGCTCGTCGTCGGCGATGAACTCCAGCGCCTGCTCGAGGGTGAACTTGATCGGCGGAACCAGGGCGATGACCTCGTCCTTGCCGGAAGCGCGCATGTTGTCGAGCTTCTTGCCCTTGGTGGGGTTGATCACCAGGTCGTTGTCACGGCTGTTGATGCCGCACAGCTGGCCTTCGTAGATGTCCTGGCCGGGCTCGAGGAACAGCTTGCCGCGGGCCTGCAGGGTTTCCAGCGAGTAGGTCAGCGCGGTACCGGTGGCCATGGAGACCAGCACGCCGTTCTGGCGGTTGGTGACTTCGCCGGCCTTGATCGGGCCGTAGTGGCTGAAGGTCGAGGTCAGGATGCCGGTGCCCGAGGTCAGGGTCAGGAAGTTGTTGCGGAAGCCGATCAGTCCGCGCGCCGGGATGGTGTACTCCAGGCGGATGCGGCCCTTGCCATCGGGAATCATGTTGGTCAGATCGCCCTTGCGCAGGCCCATCTGCTCCATCACCGGCCCCTGGTGCTGCTCTTCGATGTCGATGGTGACGTTCTCGTAAGGCTCCTGCTTCTCGCCGGCCTCGTTCTCGATGATCACCACTTCCGGGCGGCCGACGGCCAGCTCGAAGCCTTCACGGCGCATGGTTTCGATCAGTACCGACAGGTGCAGTTCGCCGCGGCCGGAGACCTTGAACTTCTCCGGGCTGTCGCCCTGCTCGACGCGCAGCGCCACGTTGTGCAGCAGCTCCTTGTCCAGACGGTCCTTGATGTTGCGGCTGGTGACGAACTTGCCTTCCTTGCCGGCGAACGGCGAGTCGTTGACCTGAAAGGTCATGGAAACGGTCGGCTGGTCGACGGTCAGCGGCGGCAGCGCCTCGACGGCGCTCTGGTCGCAGAGGGTGTCGGAGATGTACAGCTCGTCCATGCCGGACACGCAGACGATGTCGCCGGCGGTGGCTTCGGCCACCTCAACCCGCTGCAGGCCGGAGTGGCCCATGATCTTCAGAACACGGCCGTTGCGCTTCTTGCCGTCGGCGCCAATGGCAGTCACCGGGGTGTTGGTCTTCACGGTGCCGCGAGCGATGCGGCCGATACCGATGACGCCAAGGAAGCTGTTGTAGTCCAGCTGCGAGATCTGCATCTGGAACGGGCCGTCGACGTCCACCTTGGGCGCCGGAACGTGGTCGATGATGGCCTGGAACAGGGCATCCATGTTGTCGTCCATGTTCTCGTGGTCCATGCCGGCGATGCCGTTCAGGGCGCTGGCGTAGACGATCGGGAAGTCCAGCTGCTCGTCGCTGGCACCGAGGTTATCGAACAGGTCGAAGATCTGGTCGATGACCCAGTCCGGACGCGCGCCCGGGCGGTCGATCTTGTTCACCACGACGATCGGACGCAGGCCGGCCTTGAACGCCTTCTGGGTCACGAAGCGGGTCTGCGGCATGGGACCGTCCTGGGCGTCGACCACCAGCAGCACGGAGTCGACCATGCTCATGACGCGCTCGACCTCACCGCCGAAGTCGGCGTGGCCGGGGGTATCGACGATGTTGATGTTGTAGCCGTTCCACTTCAGCGCGGTGTTCTTGGCCAGGATGGTGATGCCGCGTTCCTTTTCCTGGTCGTTGGAGTCCATCACGCGCTCGTTTTCCGCTTCTTTGCGGTCGAGGGTGCCGGACAGGCGCAGCAGCTTGTCGACGAGGGTGGTCTTGCCATGGTCGACGTGGGCGATGATGGCGATGTTGCGAAGATTCTCGATCACTGATTCGTTTCTCTGTAGATAGCTTCGAGCTCGGGCTTGAAGCTGGGAATTGTCCGGACGACGTCAGGCTGTCCGAGTTGTAACGACTGGGCCTTGCGATCAGCAGCGGTCGGGAGGGCGGTGGCGAATGCTGCCACCCAACAGCCCCGGCTGTTTCACCGATGCGTCAGGCCGGACGATAGACGCGAACATTCACATGCCCCTCGCTCAGCAGATGGTGAGCATGCAGGCGGCTCATGACACCTTTGTCGCAATACAGCAGATACTGGCGGTTTTCATCCAGATCCTTGAAACGGTTGTTCAGCGCGTAGAACGGCAAGGTCTGAACTTCGATGCCGGACAGTTCGAGGGGTTCGTCCTCGGCGGCGTCGGGGTGACGAATGTCGAGGATGACCTGGCCGGCCGTCGCCTCGCTGACCTCCTCGACCTTGATGTCTTCGCCCAACTCATCGATCACCCGGTCGATCGGTACCTGGCGGGCACTGGCCAGGGCGCGCTCGAGGATGGCCATGTCGAATTGCTTTTCCTCGTGCTCGACGCGATAGCGCTTGGCGCGGGTGGTCGGGTTCTTCGAGATCACGCCGCAGTATTCGGGCATGTTCTTGGCGAACTCGGCGGTGCCGATCTCGAAGGCGGTGTCGATGATGTCCTGCTTGTGGCTGGCGATCAGCGGGCGCAGCACCAGCATGTCGGTGGCCGAATCGATCACCGAGAGATTCGGCAGGGTCTGGCTGGAGACCTGGGAGATCGCCTCGCCGGTGACCAGTGCGTCGATGTGCAGGCGCTCGGCGATCTCGGTCGAGGCGCGCAGCATCATGCGCTTCAACACCACGCCCATCTGGCTGTTGTCGACCTTCTGCAGGATCTCGCCGACCACTTCCTCGAACGGCACACTGATGAACAGCACGCGGTGCGAGCTGCCGTATTTCTTCCATAGATAGTGGGCGACTTCCATCACGCCCAGCTCATGGGCACGGCCGCCGAGGTTGAAGAAGCAGAAATGCGTCATCAGCCCGCGACGCATCATCTGGTAGGCGGCGACGGTGGAGTCGAACCCCCCGGACATCAGCACCAGGGTCTGTTCCAGCGCACCCAGCGGATAGCCGCCGATGCCGTCGTGCTGCTCGTGGACGACGAACAGGCGCTGGTCGCGAATTTCCATGCGCACTTCGACTTCCGGGGCCTTCAGCGAAATGCCGGCGGCGCCGCACTGCTGGCGCAGCTGACTGCCGACATGCCGTTCGACGTCCATGGAGCTGAACGGGTGCTTGCCGGCGCGCTTGCAGCGCACCGCGAAGATCTTGCCCGGCAGGCGATCGGCGTAGTGCGCCTTGCACTTGGCGACGATGTCATCGAGATCGCCCAGCGGGTACTCGTGCACCTCCAGGCAATGGGCGATGCCGGGCGTGCAGCGCAGGCGCTCGATCATGTCGCGCAGCGGCTTCGATTCGCTGAGCGCGGTTTCCACCTCGATGTTGTCCCACACGCCTTCGACCCGCACCTCGGGGTCGAGCTCGCGCAGCACGGTGCGGATGTTCTTCGCCAACTGGCGAATGAAGCCCTTGCGCACCGGCGGGCTCTTGATGGTGATTTCGGGGAAAACCTTGACGATCAGCTTCATGGAAACAGCGCGGGTGCCGGTATGGCTGGAAAAGAGGGGCGCGGAGTATAGCGGAAACTGCTCAAGTTTTAATCGGTTTCTTTGAGTCGCGCCTGCACGCACCAAAAAGATGCGTAACCGAGATCACTCGCACCATTAGCGCGCACGTTTTCGTACAGGAAGCTAGGATTTAGCACGCCCCATCGCCGCGGCAGCGCAGTGGCGGGCCTGCAGTTCCAAGACGGAGCACTGGCATGCAATTTGCTCCCTTGTGAGGCAGGTCGCCTTGGCGGAACATCGCCGCCCGGCTTCACCCTGATTCGGAAGCTCACTGTCACGCTTCCACCACTTGGAGAACACCATGTCGAAGTCGCTTCAACTGATCAAAGATTACGATGTGAAGTGGATTGATCTGCGCTTCACCGATACCAAAGGCAAGCAGCACCACGTCACCGTCCCGGCTCGTGATGCCCAGGATGAAGACTTCTTCGAGCACGGCAAGATGTTCGACGGTTCGTCCATCCATGGCTGGAAAGGCATCGAAGCCTCCGACATGATCCTGATGCCGGTCGACGAGACCGCTGTGCTCGATCCGTTCACCGAAGAGCCGACCCTGATCCTGGTCTGCGACATCGTCGAGCCGAGCACCATGCAGGGCTACGACCGCGACCCGCGCTCCATCGCCAAGCGCGCCGAGGAGTTCCTCAAGTCCACCGGCATCGGTGACACCGTATTCGTCGGCCCGGAGCCGGAGTTCTTCATCTTCGACCAGGTCAAGTTCAAGTCGGACATCTCCGGCTCGATGTTCAAGATCTACTCCGAGCAGGGCTCCTGGATGACCGACCAGGACGTCGAAGGCGGCAACAAGGGCCACCGCCCGGCCGTCAAGGGCGGTTACTTCCCGGTTCCGCCGTGCGACCACGACCACGAAATCCGTACGGCCATGTGCAACGCCATGGAAGAGATGGGCCTGGTCGTCGAAGTGCACCACCACGAAGTGGCTACCGCCGGTCAGAACGAAATCGGCGTGAAGTTCAACACCCTGGTGGCCAAGGCTGACGAAGTTCAGACCCTGAAGTACTGCGTGCACAACGTCGCCGACGCCTACGGCAAGACCGCGACCTTCATGCCGAAGCCGCTGTACGGCGACAACGGCTCGGGCATGCACGTACACATGTCCATCTCCAAGGACGGCAAGAACACCTTCTCCGGCGAAGGCTATGCCGGCCTGTCCGAGACCGCCCTGTACTTCATCGGCGGCATCATCAAGCACGGCAAGGCACTGAACGGCTTCACCAACCCGTCGACCAACTCCTACAAGCGTCTGGTCCCGGGCTTCGAAGCGCCGGTCATGCTGGCCTACTCGGCCCGCAACCGTTCCGCCTCGATCCGTATTCCGTACGTTTCCAGCCCGAAAGCCCGTCGTATCGAAGCGCGCTTCCCGGACCCGGCTGCCAACCCCTACCTGTGCTTCGCTGCACTGCTGATGGCTGGTCTGGATGGCATCCAGAACAAGATCCACCCTGGCGATGCGGCCGACAAGAACCTGTACGATCTGCCGCCGGAAGAAGGCAAGCTGATCCCGCAGGTCTGCGGCAGCCTGAAGGAAGCCCTGGAAGAGCTGGACAAGGGCCGCGCGTTCCTGACCAAGGGCGGCGTGTTCTCCGACGAGTTCATCGATGCCTACATCGAGCTGAAGTCCGAGGAAGAGATCAAGGTGCGCACCTTCGTGCACCCGCTGGAATACGACCTGTACTACAGCGTCTGATCCAGTTCGCGTGAAAGGAAGGCCACCCTCGGGTGGCCTTCTTCGTTTCTGCCCGGCGACCGCGATCCATGCAGCTTGTTACGCCTCGCAAATCGCAGCGATCGTGCTTGCCTGAAGGCCGTTGCAGTGCAAGGCTTCGACGGTCCACCTCCTGCGGAGCCTCCCATGCGTAGCGCCCTGTTCAGCCTGCTGTTCATCCTCAGCGTCCCGGCCTTCGCCGAGATCTACAAGTACACCGACGAGCAAGGCAACACGGTGTTCACCAACCAACCGCCGGAAGGCGTGCAGGCCGATACGGTGGATCTGCCACCGGCCAATACCGTCAATATCCGCACGCCCGAGCCGCCACCGCCATTGCCGGACAGCCAGCAGACGCAGCAGGCGCCCTACCAGACGTTGCAGGTAGCCGGCATTCCCGATGACGAGGCGCTGCGCGCCAACAACGGCAGCTTCGTCGTCAGCGCTGTGCTGGAGCCGCCGCTGCAACCCGGCCACAGCCTGCGCTTCGTACTCGATGGCATCCCTCAGGCCGCCGCCAGCGCGGCCACGTCCCTGCAACTGAACAATGTCGAACGCGGCGAACACCGCCTGCACGTCGAGATATTGAGCGGCGAGCGGGTCATTCAGCGCAGCCAGCCAGAGCGGTTCACGGTGCAGCGTGTGCATACCTCGAGCCCGGCGTTGCGGCCGAAGCCGGCGAGGCCCGCGCCTTGAGAATCGTTCGCCAGGCAGCTGCCAGCCTGCTGCTCGCCAGTGCGCTGCCAGCTCTCGCCGGCGTCTACTCCTACATAGATGCGGAGGGCAACCGGGTCTTTACCGATCGCCCGGCCGGCCAGATGGCGGAGGAGGTACGGCTAAAGCCATCGAACAGTATGCCTGCGCCACCCGCGCAGGCCGCACCGACCGCCCGGCCAGCGGTGAAGGCAACACCCGTCGACTATCGGCTGCACATCATCAGTCCGACCGAGGACGAGGCGATCCGCAACAACGCGGGCACAGTCAACGTCACTCTGCAAGCCGAGCCTGCGCTGCGACCCGGGCACGCTTATCAGGTGCTGCTCGACGGACAACCGTTCGGTGCGCCAGCCGAGCAGGCGGAATTCGAGCTGGGCAATGTCGATCGCGGCACACACCAGCTGGCGGTGACGGTGATCGATGAGCAGGAACGCGAACTGCAACGCAGTGCGATCCGGACCTTTCACCTGCTTCGCACCTCTCTGGCCCAGCGACGCATGGTCAACCCGTGCAAGAAGCCCGATTACGGTGTGCGCCCAGAATGCCCGCTCAAGGACAAACCGGTAGAAAAACGCGACATTCCCTTCGTGCCCTTTCTATGATCAGTGAGTGCACCTGTTTGGTGCGCCCAATGGACGAGCCGATCGCTCGTCACCAAATTGGGTCACCGGACAGCCCGTAGGGCTGCAGCATCAGGCCGATCCGCGCCGCAATGGCGCGCTTGGTTTGGTTCTTGCATTTCCTGCACGAACCTCCGGATGCAGACCAGTCATGATCAACGAAGCCCTGCAACGCCTGCTGATCGAGAACCTGACCACCGCGACGCTGCTGCTCAACTCGCGCTTGCGCCTGGAGTACATGAACCCGGCGGCCGAAATGCTGCTGGCCGTCAGCGGTCAGCGCAGCCATGGGCAATTCATCAGCGAACTGTTCACCGAATCACCGGAAGCCCTGGCGGCATTGCGCCAGGCTGTGGAAGAAGCCCACCCCTTCACCAAACGAGAGGCAACCCTGACCTCCGCCACCGGCCAGTCGCTGACCGTCGACTACGCCGTGACCCCGGTGCTGACGCGCCAGGAGACCATGCTGTTATTGGAAGTGCTGCCGCGCGACCGGTTGCTGCGCATCACCAAGGAAGAGGCCCAGCTGTCCAAGCAGGAAACCACCAAGATGCTGGTGCGTGGTCTGGCCCACGAGATCAAGAATCCGCTGGGCGGCATCCGCGGTGCGGCACAACTGTTGGCCCGCGAGCTGCCGGAAGAACACCTGAAGGACTACACCGAGGTCATCATCGAAGAAGCCGACCGTCTGCGTAATCTGGTCGACCGCATGCTCGGCTCGAACAAGCTGCCGTCGCTGGCGATGACCAATATCCACGAAGTGCTCGAACATGTAGCCAGCCTGATCGAGGCGGAATGCCAGGGAAGCATCATTTTGGTGCGCGACTATGACCCGAGCATTCCCGAGGTTCTGATGGACCGCGAACAGATGATCCAGGCGGTGCTCAATATCATGCGCAACGCCATGCAGGCACTCGCCGGGCAGAACGAGCTGGGCCTCGGCCGCCTCACCCTGCGCACCCGCACGCTGCGCCAGTTCACCATCGGCCATATCCGCCATCGCCTGGTCGCGCGCATCGAGATCATCGACAACGGCCCGGGCATCCCCGCCGAGCTGCAGAACACGCTCTTCTATCCGATGGTCAGCGGTCGCCCGGACGGAACCGGTCTGGGCCTGGCCATCACCCAGAACATCATCAGTCAGCACCAGGGCCTGATCGAATGCGAGAGCCACCCCGGCCACACCGCGTTCTCGATCTTCCTACCGCTGGAACAAGGAGCCACATCAGCATGAGCCGAAGCGAAAACGTCTGGATCGTCGACGACGACCGCTCCATCCGCTGGGTCCTGGAAAAGGCCCTGCAACAGGAAGGCATGGCCACGCAGAGCTTCGACAGCGCTGACGGCGTGCTGGCCCGCCTCGCCCGCCAGCAGCCGGATGTGATCATCTCCGACATCCGCATGCCCGGCCTCAGCGGCCTGGACATGCTCTCGCAGATCCGCGAGCAGTACCCGCGCCTGCCGGTGATCATCATGACCGCGCACTCCGACCTGGATAGCGCGGTGGCTTCCTACCAGGGCGGCGCCTTCGAGTACCTGCCCAAGCCGTTCGACGTCGACGACGCCGTGTCGCTGGTCAAGCGCGCCAACCAGCACGCCCAGGAACAGCAGAACCAGCAGCAGCCGGCCAATCGTCATCACACGCCGGAGATCATCGGCGAGGCACCGGCGATGCAGGAGGTGTTCCGCGCCATCGGTCGCCTCAGCCATTCCAACATCACCGTGCTGATCAATGGCGAATCGGGGACCGGCAAGGAGTTGGTGGCCCACGCGCTGCACCGCCACAGCCCACGCTCGGCATCGCCGTTCATCGCGCTGAACATGGCGGCGATTCCCAAGGACCTGATGGAATCCGAGCTGTTCGGTCACGAGAAAGGTGCCTTCACCGGTGCGGCCAACCAGCGCCGCGGCCGCTTCGAGCAGGCCGACGGCGGCACCCTGTTCCTCGACGAGATCGGCGACATGCCGGCCGACACCCAGACCCGTCTGTTACGCGTACTGGCCGATGGCGAGTTCTACCGGGTCGGCGGCCACACGCCGGTGCGGGTCGACGTGCGCATCATTGCCGCCACGCACCAGGACCTGGAAACCCTGGTGCAGGCCGGCAAGTTTCGCGAAGACCTGTTCCACCGGCTGAACGTCATCCGCATCCACATTCCGCGCCTGTCCGATCGCCGCGAGGACATCCCGGCACTCGCCGAGCACTTCCTCGCCAGCGCCGCGCAGGAACTGTCGGTGGAGACCAAGGTGCTCAAGCCGGAAACCAAGGAATACCTGCAGCACCTGCCCTGGCCGGGCAACGTGCGCCAGCTGGAGAACACCTGCCGCTGGATCACGGTCATGGCGTCCGGGCGCGAAGTACATGTCGACGACCTGCCGCCGGAGCTGCTCAACCAGCAGACCGAGGCGCAGCCGGCGCACAACTGGGAACAGGCGCTGCGCAACTGGTCCGATCAGGCCCTGGCGCGCGGCCAGAGCAACCTGCTCGACGAGGCCGTACCGGCCTTCGAGCGCATCATGATCGAGACTGCGCTCAAGCACACCGCCGGTCGCCGCCGCGACGCCGCGCTGCTGCTCGGCTGGGGTCGCAACACCCTGACACGCAAGATCAAGGAGCTGGGCATGCGCGTCGATGGCAGCGATGACGACGACGGCGACGACAGCTGATCAGACGCTGACCCGACCTGCGAAAAAGAACCCCG
>Ga0207848_100202_pt1 | contig 36095 bp, 32 predicted proteins | sample TtaePargueraPR_10_FD_187737 | JGI IMG/M metagenome (GOLD analysis project Ga0207848, IMG submission 187737) | Aerobic enrichment media microbial communities from Bioluminiscent Bay, La Parguera, Puerto Rico - Tt and M2 (3) (SPAdes) | ecosystem: Environmental > Aquatic > Marine > Unclassified ... | reverse complement strand
CCCCCGCCGATCCTGTGCTGTCGACGACGGATGCCTCGGGCTCACCCCCGAGTCCGTGGATGACGCACGCCACGACTCTCCTGTGCAGGCACGGTCACACGCCCCGCGAGCGGCGTCGCGAGCTCCCCTTCAAGCACCATTTCTGGGGAGGAGAGCGCGTATACCCCGCACTCCGCCCCAGAAATCGCACTCCAACGGCACGAAAGCCCCTCGCTAGACTGGCGCGCATGGCTGATTCGACGTTCGACATCGTGAGCAAGGTCGACAAGATGGAGGCGGAGAACGCCGTCAACCAGGCCCGCAAGGAGGTCGAGCAGCGCTACGACTTCAAGGGCGTGGGGGCGTCGGTCGAGTGGTCGGGCGAGAAGATCCTGCTGAAGGCCTCGACCGACGAGCGCGTCAAGGCGGTGCTCGACGTGGTGCAGTCGAAGTTCATCAAGCGCGGCATCTCGCTGAAGTCGCTCGACTCGGGCGAGCCCTACCCGTCGGGCAAGGAATTCCGCATCGAGATCGCCCTGAAGAACGGCATCGACCAGGAGCACGCGAAGAAGATCAACAAGCTCATCCGCGACGAGGCGCCGAAGTCGGTGAAGTCGCAGATCCAGGGCGACGAGCTGCGCGTCTCGTCGAAGAGCCGCGACGACCTGCAGGAGACCATCCGCCTGCTGAAGGGCGCCGACCTCGACGTCGACCTCCAGTTCGTCAACTTCCGCTGACGCCCGCCCCGTACCCCTCCAACCACCGCGTCACCGCCGCATACGCCGCCGCCCGCGCCGGCTCCCGCGACAGGAACACGTCGTGCAGCGCCCCGTCGATGCGCGCGACGGTGACGTTCGGCCCGAGCTTCAGCGACTGCCGCGCGATCTCGTCGACGACGAGCACGATGTCCGACGTGAGCATCGCGTCATCCCACGTCGCCTGCAGCACCGACCGCGCCGACACCAGGGTCAGCACGGGCGCCCCCACGTCGATGCCGGCGGCGACGGTCGCGTGCCCGGCGAGGATCGCGGTCAACCAGGCCGGATGCGTGCGGAACCCGCGGTCGGGCCGCCACGCGTGGTCGTACTCCCACTCCCCGTCGAGCTCCTTCGCGACCGATCGCGCGTAGAAGCCGAGGTCGACGTTCGGCAGCGGCCCCATCGGGTCGAGCCGCGCCCGGAACCCGATCATCGGCTGGATCGCCTGCCGCCCGATGCCGCTCAGCTGGAACTCGAGCCACGGACTGTTCAGCACGAGCGCCGCCGCCCGCCCGGGGTTGCGCGCCGCCCACAGGCTGAGCGTGAGCCCGCCGGTCGAGTGCCCGACGAGAATCAACGGCCGAGCGGATGCCTCCGGCCCACCCTCGCGCGCGATGACCCCGAGCGCCGCCTCGATGTCCTCGTCGTACACGGCCAGGTCGGTCATGTACCCGGGCGTCTGCCACTCCCGCAGGCTCCGCCCGTACTTCCGCAGGTCGAGCGCGTAGAACCGCGCCCCTGCATTGCTCCAGAACCGCGCCAGCTCGGGATTGAAGAAGTAGTCGCTCCACCCGTGGACGAACAGCACATCGCACCCGGATGCCGCCGGCCGCCGCTCCGGCTCCGCCTTGCGTTCCCACGGCCAGCGCCACCGGCGCTTCACGGATGCCGCGACCGCGCGCTGCTCCGACTCGGTGTGCCGCACGAGCGTCGCGACGACCTCGCCCTCGTCGTCAGCCTCGAGCGGCAGTGTCAGCTGCTCGAACCCGGGCCCGAGCACGTCGGGCCGCCATGTTTGTGTTCCAAACAGCGATCGCTCCACGCCCCCGTCGCCCGCCATATCGACAGCCTAGGCACGTCGGATGATCGGCCGCATTGGACGGATTCGTCGCCCATACGTTCGCTCCGGACTTCCGATGCCGGCCAGGATCGGGCCCGGTGCGTTGGCGTCCAGGAGCACGCCACCTAAGGTGGGCATGTGCACGCTCGCCCCCTAGCCGCGACAGCGCGCCGGACGGTACGACATCCCCGAAGGCTGGTTGTCGCGATAGCCGTCGTGATCGCGCTGCAGATCATCGTTCCAACGATCGCATTCATTCCGGCGCCTCCCCAGCGGTTCAGCTTCCAGATGTACTCGGCTCGAGGTGGCATCGAGGTAACCGTGATCGACGATCAAGGGGTGGAGCGTGCGTTCGATGCGGAACCTCTCGTGGGCCAGCTTCGACCCGAGATCGATTGGAGCCGGACACTTCCCGAGCAAGTCTGCGCCACCGAAGAGGGACTCGCCGCCGTCAAGATCACGCAGTTCGAGATGGTAAGGATCGTCGAATGCGCTTGATCGAGCTCCAAGTCGATCCTCGCCCAGTCGCGATCGCGCGGATGGGAATCGGCGTCGCCACCGTGCTCATGTCCCTTGAGGCATTCGAGATCCTCGAACGCATCTCCTCCGGGCGGCTTGCGGCCCCAGTGTTCTCTGAGGCACCGGCGATCGGACTAGCGCCTCTCATCATCCTCACGGTCCTTCAGATCTCAGCCGGTAGCGCCGTGGCGCTTGGCTGGAGGACTGAGATGGCCGCCGGTTTGTCCGTGCTGCTGAGCTTCGTCACGTTCCTGGCCGACCAGCAGACTTACAGCAATCACCGGCTGCTCGTGACGCTGCTGCTCACGTATCTCCTCTTCGCCAAGGCAGGCATCGCCTGGTCAATACGTCCAGCACCGGAGGCGCGATTCGTGCCGTTCTGGCCCCAGCTACTGATGATGACGCAGCTGTCCGCCGTCTATCTCTTCTCGGCGATCAGCAAGATGAACCCGACCTTCGCCTCGGGAAGACCGCTCGCCACCTGGGTGTGGATCTCACTACCGTGGCAGGCCTACACGATCGCGGCGATCATGACGATCCTCGTCGAGATCGTCATCGCGATCGGGCTCTGGTTCCCGGCCACCCGTCGTGTGGCCGCGCTGCTGGGTGTCGGGCTTCACCTGTCGATCGTGATTCTCATGGACCACGAGACGCTCGCACTCGTTGCTTTCGCGGTCGCGTGTCTGTCGCTCTATCCGCTATACCTCACGCGACCGACGCTCACCGCACGGCATCGGCGAGCTGGAGTTTCCCGGAGGACTGGCTCGAACGAGGAGCGTCACCGCGCGTAGTTCTCAGAGCGTATCGATGCCGGTGAACGTCTCGATCATGCCAAGCGCGGCGGGTGTCAGCAGCACGATGAAGAGAACGGGCAGCAGGCAGAAGACCAAAGGGAAGATGATCTTCACAGTCACCTTCATCGCCTGTTCCTCCGCCCGCTGACGACGCTTCAATCGCATTTCGGCGGCCTGCACACGAAGGACATCTCCGATCGCAACCCCGTAGGCGTCCGCCTGGATCACTGCTCGGATGAATCGCCGCAAATCCTCTTGGCTCGTTCTGCCCTCGAGTTCGGTGAACGCGTCCCGTCTGCTGCGTCCGATACTCATGTCCTGAAGTACACGGATCAGTTCCTCGGCCAGCGGACCCTTGCTGTTTCGCGCTGCCTTCGCCATCGCCGCATCGAATCCGAGGCCGGCCTCCACGGCGATGGTCATCTGGTCCAAGGTGTCGGGCAGCGAGTACTTGATCGCCTGCTGACGATCGTGAGCACGGCTATTGATCATCACATCGGGGAGGAAGAACAGAAGAACGGTTCCTGCGATGACGAGCAGGACCTTGAGCGCGTTCGGCCCGCCACTGAAGATGAACATTGTCCCGAAGACCACGCCGAACAGCGCCAGAATAATCTTCCACGTGACGATTCTCTGTACTGTCCATCCGATCGGCCGCCCGGCGAACACGACCTGCTTCTCGATCCAGCCCACATAGCCGCGTGGAGCTGCGGCGATGATCGTGGCGCTGAAGCTCGACTGTTGAACCGGCCCGATCGCCGAAGTCGACTCCGACGACGGCTCGGCGGCCGACTTGCGCGACGGGAAGAGGAAGAAAACAAGGAGACCGAGCGATACAGCGGTGACCGCGATCGCGATATAGGCAATTGCCGCGGGCGCCATCAGAACTTCACCTTCACGGCGAACGAAACCCAGATCGCGCCAAGTATCAGGAGCAAGATCGCGACGATGAGCGCGATGATGCCGATCGGATTGGTGAAGAAGACTGTGACGTAACCCGGCTGCACCAAGGCAAGAAACAGGAATACGGCGATCGGCAGGGTCACGAGCACGACAGCGGACAGTCGACCCTCAGCGCTCAGCGCTCGAACTTGGCGACGGATTTCGTTGCGCTGTCGAATCGTCTTGCCAACTTGGTCGAGTACTTCGGCGAGGTTGCCACCGGTCTCTTGGTTGATCGCGATCGCTTGCGCCACCCATTCGAAGTCGGGGCTTTGCATTCGCTGTGCTGTCACGGCCATGGACTCCGCAAGGTTCCGACCAAGACGAGTCTCATTCACGACGCGAGCGAGTTCCTCGCTGGTCGGTGCCTCGGCATCGTTCGCAACCGCCGCCACCGTGCGCGATAACCCATGACCCGCGCGCAAGCCACCAGCCATCAGCTGCACGGTGTCGTCGACCTGATCGGAGAACCGCGCGCGCCGGCGAGCCGTCCGGTTGATAAGCACGAGCTTCGCTCCGATGGGCGCGAAGAGCGCGAACACGAGCCCCCAGAGCAGAGAAGTCCCGCTGGCGAAGCCGAGGAGCACTCCGACCAATGCGAGCACGCTCGCCGACGACGCAACCATGATGAGGAACGCACTCGGCTCCGACTTGACTCCTGCCAGTTCGAGCTCGTCAGGGCCGAAAAATCGGCGCGTGCGCCGGGATGTGGCGCTATCGATCACCTCGGTGGTGCGTTGCGTGATGCGGGATAGCGCAGAAACGTACTCCACTCCAGGGGCGCGACGTCGCTCGGCCGCAACTCGCGGTGCCGGCGGTGCGATCACGAAGAGAACGAGAGCGAGTGCCGCAAGGAGGCATACGCTGATTCCTGCGACCAAGGCTCCCGGGTTCACCGGATCTCCCCGAGCATGCCACGCAGATCTGGCTGGAAGACGGAGATCGGGAGCGGAATACCGTGATCCGCAATGCGTTCCGCGAACCGGGGCCGTACTCCCGTAGGTTCGATCCGTCCGCGGAGCCCCCCATCCTCGTCGAATCCCGCCGAGTAGTCGAAGGTGAAGGCGTCCTGGAGCGTGATGATGTCCCCCTCCATCCCATGGACTTCAGTCACGTGCGTCACGCGACGAACGCCATCCTTGTGGCGCGTGATCTGGACGATGAGGTCGATCGCGGATGATATCTGCTCGCGGATCGCACGCAGTGGCAGATCCATTCCTGCCATGAGGACGAGCGTTTCCATTCGGCTTATCGCGTCGCGAGGAGAGTTCGCGTGCAGTGTCGAGATGGAGCCCTCATGACCGGTGTTCATCGCCTGGAGCATGTCCAAGCTCTCCGCACCGCGGACCTCGCCGACGACGATCCGGTCAGGGCGCATGCGGAGGGAGTTCCGGACCAGGTCGCGGATCGTGATCTCTCCACGACCTTCGATGTTCGGCGGCCTCGACTCGAGGCGTACGACGTGATCCTGCTGGAGCTGGAGTTCGACTGCGTCCTCGATAGTGATGATGCGCTCGTCTACCGGGATGAAGGCTGAGAGCACGTTGAGCATTGTCGTCTTTCCGGTACCAGTACCTCCGGAGACAAGAATGTTCAGCTTGGCGCGGACTGCGGCGTCCAGCACCGTGGCGACTTCGCGCGTGAGGGTGCCGAACCGCACGAGATCTTCAACCGTGTACGGTGTGCCGGCGAACTTGCGGATTGTGAGTGAGGAGCCGTTCACCGCCAACGGGGGGATGATGGCGTTCACTCGGGATCCATCTTCGAGCCGCGCGTCGACAAGGGGGGACGACTCATCGATTCGGCGACCGACTCGGGAGACGATGCGTTCGATTACCCGACGCAACTGGGGCTCGCCGGTAAACCGGTGCGCTGTCTCCATCAAACGACCGTTTCGTTCCACGTACAGCTGGTCGTGCCGATTGACCATGATCTCAGTCACGGTCGGATCATCGAGAAGTGGCTCGAGAGGGCCATAGCCGAGAACGTCGGCGCCGATGTCGTCGATCAGTCGGTTGCGCTCCGCAGTCGTCAGCGCAAGCTGCTCGCCCGCGACGATCTCGGCGAGTTCCGCGCGAGCGAGGGCATGGAGCTGTTCTTCTGTCAGGCTCGCGTCGTTCAACCGCGATCCGATCCGGACGAAGAGCTCCTGAGCAGCCTTCTCCTTGACGGAGGCCAACGGATCCACGGTGGGCGGCGGCCGGAGCTGGCTCGTCGTTGCGGCAAGTGGAGGAATGGAAACCCGAGGCTCGATGCTCGGGGTGTCCTGCTGCTCTGACGTCGAGTCGACGTGGACGGGCTCCGGATCGACAACGACGTTCGTCTGAGCGGGCGCCGACGCCGACGGCATCTGCGTGTTGCGGAGGGCATTCAGCCGATCATTCAGTCCCATTTGATCGCCACCTTCTCTGGATCTTGGTGCGCTTCGGGTACGCCTCGGGAGCGATTCTCATGACGACCGAGCGAACGGCCCGCGCCGCGGGGTCACGTACATCGTCATGGATGAGGGGGATTCCGCGGTTGCTCGCCAGGAGCACGGCTGACGACTTGGGGACGGCGACATCGACCGGTGCGCCGACCAGCGCCTCCGAATCCTTGACGGTCAGTCCGCTCATCTTGTCGACTTGATTCAACACGAAGTGCCGATTGCTCGGCATGAGCCCCAACGTCGTGAGTAGCTGGAATTCGGTGCGCATCGCCCGGAGGCTGGCAACGCTCATGTTGCTGACGAACACGGCATCGGTCACGTGCTCGACTACCGCGAGCGTGTGGTCGCCAAGGCCCGGTGTCGTGTCCACCACGACATACCGGAAGGTTTCGCGCAGCCGCTCGATCAGATGCCCGAGAGCATCGCTCGCCACAGCATCGCCCAGTTCAGGAGAAGGTGCGCTGGCGACGACGAAGAAGCCATCAGGATGGTGAGTGAGTGCTGTCTTCAGGACGAGTTCGTCCTGAGCACTGTCGGCGACGGCATCCACGATAGTTCGCTCGGGTGTGAGGTTCAGCGCCGCCGTGATGTCCCCGAACTGGAGGTCGGCATCGACGAGCACCACGGAGTTCGGCGCGACCTCCGCAAGTCCCGTTGCCAGGTTCACGGCGATCGTCGTCTTCCCCTGACCGCCCTTGGGCGCGACGACTCCGATCGCCTCGGATGGTACGCCGCTCTCAAGTGGCGGAAATTCCCACTCGAAAGGCTGCGACTCCGAACCTGCTTCAACCTGGTCGGCTTCGTTGAGCGGCTCAGCGTCCGGGCTACCATGCACGAGAGCAGCGATCACCTCGCCCACTTCGCTCGCCGGCGGCTCTTCGAAGTCCTCAGGCGCGGCGCGGCCGTTCGAGACAAGCCAACCGGAGAGACGGTCGAGAAGCTCGGTCGTCGTGGAGTCTGCGGCGTGCGGACTCAGCACGGCGTGCAGGGGCAGGTCATCCACCCAGTCCTCGAGGTCCGTGCGCTGCTCTCGCACGACGATCAACCCAATTTCCGGGTACCGCTGGGTGAGTTCACCGACCAGTCCGCGAGTCTCTTCGAAGTTGAGGACAGGCCCGAGGAGCGCGATTCGAGGTTGGTGATGCACACGTTCGATAACGGTTTGAGGGCCGAGCATGAGGAATTCACCGGGTACGACGGCAAGCCGACTGCCGAGTAGCGACCTCAGGCGGGTCTCGTACTCGGCAGAGCGACTGATCAGCAAGAAGGGCTTCACTGCCAGGCATTGCTTCCGTCGACGGCACCGGCACCGCTGTTGTCGGTCAACTCGTTCTCGAGCGTGAGCCACATCTGCGCATATTGAGCGGCCTCACCCTCCGTGAACCAGACCCAACGCACGACATCGGGGGCAGAAAGCGCGATCGTCAACATGATGTTGTCGCCGGATCCCTGGTCCTGTGCCTCGCCGGTCTCCGGGTCGACGGCCACAACACCTTGCACCTTCGTGACCAGAACCCCGTGGAAGGCGAACTGCGAGATCGGATTGACGACGTCTTCGGCGTCGCCTACTTCATCGGGATCGACCGTCCCCACGAGCCCGATCCGGTCACCGGCGCGGACCTGCCCACCGACGACTCGGTCAGCCGGGAGCGTGAACGAGAGCAGCTGCATTCCCTCCGGGACCGGCACATCTCCTCGCGCCGCGAGCTCGTCCGGGTCAACGAACCGCGTGACAAGCAGCTGTTCCCCGGGGAGGAGGTCGGCATCGGCGACCAGCCCAGCCAATTCGTCGAGGTCGGTGACCGCGCCCTCAGCCAGGTTGCGCTGGAGGACGGTGTCGACTCTCACGAACTCCGCGACGTTCTCACCCGCGGTACCTTCGGGGATCGACTGCTGGACAACGTATGCGTCCACCAGTTCCGCGCCCTCAGCCGCCCGGAGGTCGGCCCCCCGAACATAGCTGACTAGCACGAACGCGCCGACCACGGCCAGGATGAGGGCGACGATCGCGCCGATGATGCGGGTCTTCATTCGGGTCCTTGCGAGTTTGGGGGCGTATAGGGGTTGGGGCGGTCGGGTTCACCCGATGAGGCGCGCGATCGAGAGTCCACCGTCGGGAGAGTCGCCGAGCTCGAAGTCCTCACCGATTGCGACGTAGCGTTCGAAGTATCCCTGCAGCCCGAACTCTCCGCCCTTGAATCCGGGTGAGTTCTGTTCGCCGGGGAGGTAGCAGTTTCCTCCGACCTTGACGCCGGGTGCGTCGCACTTCCCGCTTGCGACATGGAAGCCCGTCACCTTGAAGGCTGCGAAGCGACTGATGTTGTAGCTCCCACCGCTTCCACCGCTTCCTGCCGTGTAGGAATCGTAGAGCGGGATCAGGACGGTCTTGCCGAGCAGCCCTGCGATGTAGTCGTCGGGGCAACCGCCTGCCTTGGTGTCGGAGCTACCTGGGACCCCATCCTCCGGAACACCTACCTCCACGATGACCTCGCAGTCAGGGCTGCCGTCTCCGTCGATGTCATCGCCCTCGAGCCAGCCGAAGCCGCCTGGGTATCCGGGCGCGCAGTCGGCCGGGTTCTTCGAGCCTTTGCCCGGGCCGATGAGCAGAAGGATAAACGGGTCGCCGGTCGTCTCCGTGCCGGGGTCGAAGTGTTTGGAGAGCTCGCACTCGGCGATCGCCAAGGGGATCGTCGACCCCTTCTCGGGTGAGCCCCACTCGGCGGTGGCACGCGCTCGGACGGTCGTATTGTTCGGGTCGGCATCGCCGTCGACCAAGGATGCGAAGAAGTGCGGGAACTCTGCCGCAGCTGCCAGACGGACGGTGTTGTTCGCGAGGTCGAGGAGTTCGATCTCCGCCGCTCCATCGACAGGGGTTCCGCTGTTGTCCCCGATGAACGTATTGCCCGTGGACGCAGCTGTCGAGGTGCTACAAAGTGCTTCGTCCTTCGCGCACATCTTCGCGACAGCAAGCGCGGCGGCGTCCGCTCCGTGCTGAAGTTGCGTGCGTTCGGCGTGTTGCGCTGATACATCGAGCGCGAGCGCTCCGATACCCATGAGCGGGATCATCAGCAATGCGATGAGCACCGCGTTGGCGCCGCGCTCCTCTCGGAACACCGTCTGGCTGTGCTGCGTCAACCACCGCATGGCATCGTTCCTGTCGCGCTGAGTGTGATCGGACTGCCGAGTGCGTCGGCAAACCAGGTGGTGATCGAACCGGGTGAAACCTCGATCACCGATGACGCGATCTCCGCGCCCTCGCAATCGATGTCGATGTCGATCGTGGCGGAGGACCAGTCGACGAAGCCCGGGATCGCCGTTGCCCGGTCGGTTGCCTCCTGAACGACGTCGGCATCCTCGGGATGGATCGCAGCGTAGCGGGCGGAAATCCTGGCACCGTCCGCGATCGTCGCCTGAATGTTCCAGAGCCGGGAGAATTCGAGCACCGTGATGAGCAGCATGATCACCAGCGGGAAGACGAGAGCGAACTCGACCGCAGCAGCTCCACGCTCACCCTGACGTTTCCTCATCGGAACCCAACCCTACTGCGAAGGGGGTCCGGGGAGCACGATCGCCCCCCGAACCCCGCTGACAGGCTTTGCGCAGTCAGGTCAGCTGACGCCCTGGCCGGCCATCCACGTGCCGATGGCAGCGACGAAGTCATCGAGGATACCGGTGAGCGCGGTCGCCGCGACAACCAGCGCGATGGCGACGAGACCGAGGACGAGCGCGTACTCGGTGGCAGTCGCGCCTTCCTCCTGGCTGCGGAGCGTGGCGAGACGGGCCTGGGCCTTGGCAACAAGCTTGGACATGAGTGACACCCTTCGGGTCGAACAGAATCTGGGGTGCCGCCCACACGTGCAAGCGGCGAGTGAACCGTATCGATGCGAACGAATCAGACGCTATGCCCCACTTCGGGGCACCCCCTGATTGGGTACAGGCAGGGGTACAAACGTGATCTGCCCGTAACCGAGTAATCGTCATCCGAGTGCTAGTGTCCGCTTTTCGGGGGACACGAGGGTCGAGGTCAGGGGACAGCCGAGAATACGCGAGTCGCGATCGACCCGTCAGGCCCGCAGAAGCACCAACGCCAGCACCGCCCCCGCCAGCATCGACGGCCCGAACGGCACCGATCCGCGCAGCGTCACCCGCCGCAGCGCGAGCGCCACGATCGCCACGATTCCGCCGACGAGGAACGCCCCGAACAGCCCTGCGACCCACATCACCCACCCGAACCATCCGAGCGCCAACCCCAGCGGAAGCGCGAACTTCACGTCGCCCATGCCCATCGCCTTCGGCGAGATCAACGCGAGCACGAAGTAGAAGAGGAACATGCCGGCGGAGCCGGCGGCCGCCCAGGCGAGCGCGAGCCACTCGCCCGTGAGGGCGGACGCGGGGACGAGCAGCACCGCGACCACGAACAGGGTCGGGAAGACCATGGCGTTCGGGAGGCGCTTCTCGGTGAGATCGACGATCGAGAGGGCGACGCCGGCGGCGGCGAGCGCGAGGAGGGCCGGCAGCACGGGGTCGAGGTCGTAGCGCCAGGCGAGCACCGCGAACAGGAGGGCGGTCGTGCCCGCCGACCAGACGCGAATGGCGCGCAGCGGCATCCGCTCGCTCGGATCGCGACGGATGTTGCGATCGGTCCACGCGGCCAACGGCCACCAGCCGAGCACGGCACCGACGATCGCGGCCCCGACGGCGAGGGCGACGGGGGCGAGGGGCATGGAGTGCAGCGTAGCGCGGCGCGCGATGGCCGGGCGGCGTAGGCTCCCCAGCGAAGCGACCGACGAGGGGGAACGCATGGACGAGGTGCAGGCGACGTACGACGCCGTGGCGAACGAACTGCTCGAAGACGCCGACTACGACGTGGATGCCACGCCCGACGGGTTGCTTGTGAAGGGCAAGCTGTTCGCGTTCCTCGACGGCGGCGAACTCGTGGTCGACCTGCCGGAGGCGCGGTCGTCCGACCTGCAGCAGCGTGGCATCGTCGTGCCGTTCCACTCGACGCGCGGCGGCGACAGCCGCACCTGGGTGCGCGTCGCCGACCGCGAGCTCTGGTCCGAGCTCGCCCGCGAAGCGCACGAGTTCGTCGGCGAGCCGCGGGTCGGGCGGCAGTCGTAGCGCCTGGGCTCGACGCGCTCAGCCGCCGAACTCGACCACGTCGGGCAACACGTACTCGCGCGCGAGCACGCTGTCGCCGGGCTTGTAGACGCGGAAGAGGAAGTTCCAGCCCTCGCTGATGTCGAGGCGGTTCGGCTTGTCGCCGATGATCTCCTCCGAGCCGAAGTACACGGTGAACGTGCCGTCGTCGTTGTAGTGCGTCGTCGCTGGGCTGAGCGTGGCGTTGTCGGAGTGGAAGAACGCGTCGTCGCCGTAGACGGCGATCGACCAGAACGCGTCGTTGGGCGGCACGGTGTAGGTGGCGGTGTAGGCCTTCGACGCATCCGCCGGGCCGGTGTAGTTGATGTACACCGCCTCCCTCTCGGGGAACAGGCCCCATGCGCCCGCGACCGCGAGGTGACGCGTCTCCTCGTCGACCTCGCCGCGACGGCCCATCCATTCGGCCGGGTACTGGGTGTACGTACGGAACTCCTGCTCGTACTGCGCGCGGAGCGCGAACATCGAGTCGTAGTCCCAATCGGCGGGCACGAAGTCCTCGGCGCTGCCGGCCTCGATCGTGAACGAGCGCAGCACCTCGACGACCTTCGCGATCTCGTCCTCGTCGCGCATGTCGTGCAGCTCGACGCGCGGCACGGCGACGCAATAGCGGGTCGGCGAGTCGATCTCGTGCCAGCCCGGCTCGTGGAAGACGTCGACCGTGTAGTGGTCGTTGTCGATGACCATCAGCGAGACGTACCGCCCGTCGGCGACCTCGGGCACGTGGACCCGGGCGCCCTCGGCGGTGTCGATCACGCCGCCGCCGTAGAGCGTGTCGCGGTTCATCCGCACCACGGGCTGCTCGTCGGTCGGCACCGGCCGGCTGATCAGGTAGAAGTGGTTCACCTTTCCGCCGGCGCGCTGCTGGAAGACCGCGAACCGGCCGTCCACCTCCGCGCGGATGTAGGTCTCGGGCGTCACGGTCACTGCCATCGGTTCTCCCCCTCGTCGGCGATGCTCTCATCGTAGAACGGAGAGGCGTCTACGGATCGAGCGTCGAGACGTCGCCGACGAGCTCACGATCCGACCCGCTCACAGCGGAACCGCCTCACCGAGCACCCGGTCCGCCAGGTGCTCCTGAAGTGAACGAGCCGGAACGACGTCGTCCTGGGCTCCGAGGAGGTCTGCAAGCTCAGCTTCGAGACGTGCAAGCGAGAACAGACCGGTCCCCGGCTCAAGGTCGACGAGGAGATCGATGTCGGAATCAGCACTGTCGGCACCGGTCGCGACGCTGCCGAACACCCGCACGTTGCGGGCGCCTCAGCGGCATCCTGCACCTGGTCTTCGGCGCCCTCGGGTTCGCCGCCGTCGCAGCGGCGGCGCTCGCGTATGCCGGGTTGAGCCGGCGCGTCGGGGCACCGAAGCGGGCAGCGCTCGGGATCGTGCTCGGCGTGGTCATCGTCGCGGGGTTCTTCGGCGGCGCCGCGCTCTCGACCACCCCGGCCGGCGTCGCCCTGCTGTGGCTGGCAGTCGTCGCGGCGTGGACGTGGCTCGCGGTGGCGTCGGCGCACGTGTACGCGTGGTCGCCGCATCCGCTCGGCGCGTCCGCGACGGCGGGCACGGCGACGGTGACGACCACCGATCCCTGAGGAGCGCTCGTGCAAGTCGTGGAGCCGCCGGTCGGATACCGATCGTGAGCCGACGCGACAGACGGCCCGACCGGCGCTCGCGGATCGAGTGGCACTCCCCTAGTGTTCGTCCCATCGGCGGGGGCCGACCACCGCCGGAAGGGAAGGCAATGATGCGCATCCGGTCCCTCACCACCGTCGCCCTCGCCGCCGCGATCGCGACGTTCGGAATCGCCGCCCCGGCGAACGCCGCGCCACCGGCCCACAGCAACGCACCCGCGGCGACCGCCGCCGCCGGCATACCCGACGGGCAGGACGTCACCATCACCTATGGCCTCAACCGCGGAGCCCAAGCCGTCGCCGACCAGGCCTGCGAGCTCGACGGCGTCGAGATCCCCTGCGACGACGTCGCCGACAGCACCACCAAGAAGGCGTCGACCTACTCGGTCGACCTGACCGGCCTATCCGTCGGCGACCACGTCTTCACGGTGACGTTCGAACTCACCGACGGCGGCACGGCATCCGCGTCGGCCGAGTTCACCATCGAGCAGACGCTCGAGGAAGCGTGCGCCTACCTGACCGGAATCCTGACCACGTCGGAGACCGAGACCTGGGTGTGGAAGTGCATCGCGAACCCGTACACGGGCAGCATTCCGACCCCGATCGAGCTGGTCGAGACCGGGGTCGACGTGCTCACGCCGTACTGCCCGTCGGGCGACTTCAGCGGCTCGTTCGCCTCAGCGCCACCGCTGCTCGGAGAGTGGTACTGCAACGCCTGATCGGCCGCGGGAAGCGGCGCCCGAGACCTCGCCGTGCGGCTAGACCTCGCCCCGCGAGATACCCACCATCTCGTCGCGCGGCACGACCTTGATGCGCGTGCGCTCCTCGGCGGAGCCGAGTGCGAGTTCGTGCTCGTCGAGGCGGTGCCATCCGTCGAGGTCGGTCCACTGGATGCCGCGGGACTCGAGCAGTTCGATCACCGATTCCTCCGACGGCGACTCGGGCCGCCACCAGTTGCCGAGGTCGTTGATGAGGTGCTTGATGGTCTCCATGGCGTCGGACTTCGTATGGCCGATGAGGCCGACCGGCCCGCGCTTGATCCAGCCGGTCGCGTAGACGCCGTACATCTGGCGCGACTGTCCGGTCTCCTTGTCGCGCATGAGCACCTGGCCCTCGTGGTTCGGGATGACGCCGAACTTCTTGTCGAAGGGGATGCCCGGCAGCGGCGAGCCGAAGTAGCCGACCGCGCGGTAGAGCGCCTGGATCGGGATCTCGCGGATCTCGCCGGTGCCGACGACCCCGCCCTCACCGTCGGGCGCGGTGCGCTCGTACCGCAGCGCGGCCACGTGCCCGGACCCGTCGGACACGACCTCGAGCGGCTTGGCGAAGAAGTGCAGGTGCAGGCGACGCGATGCCTGTCCGGTTTCGCGCTGGCGCCACTGCTGCAGCACCTTGTCGATGACGAAGACCTGCTTGTTGCCCGCGACCGCGGCGCGCGCGGCGTCGTCGTAGTCGAAGTCCTCGTCGTAGACGATCATGTCGACGTCGCGCAGTTCGCCGAGCTCGCGGAGCTCGAGCGGCGTGAACTTCACCGAGGTCGGGCCACGGCGCCCGAACACGTGCACATCCGTCACGGGCGAGGCCTTCAGCCCCTCGTAGACGTTCGCCGGGATCTCGGTCGGCAGCAGGTCCTCGGGATGCTTCGCGAGCATCCGCGCCGCGTCGAGCGCCACGTTGCCGTTGCCGATCACACCGACCGACTGCGCTTCGAGCGGCCACTCGCGCGGGTAGTCGGGGTGCCCGTCGTACCAGCTCACGAAGTCCGCCGCGCCGTACGAGCCCTCGAGCTCGATGCCCGGGATGTGCAGGTCGGCATCCTTCACCGCCCCGGTCGCGAAGATCACCGCGTTGTAGTGGTTCTTCAGGTCGGCGAGCGTGATGTCCTCGCCGTAGCGCACGTTGCCGAAGATGCGGATGTCGCCGCGGTCGAGCACCTCGCGGAGCGCCGTGATGATGCCCTTGATGCGCGGATGGTCGGGCGCGACGCCGTACCGCACGAGCCCGTACGGTGCAGGCAGGTGGTCGAACAGGTCGATCGAGACATCGAAGTTCCGCTCGGACTTGAGCAGGATGTCGGCCGCGTAGATGCCGGCCGGGCCGGCGCCCACGATGGCCAGGCGCAACTTGTTCCTCGTCACCGGCGGTGACCTCCTGTCGTCGATGAAGGAGCGGAGCTCAACTCGAGCGCTCCACGATGGTGTCGGCGAAGCGCGTCAGCGCCTTCTTCACGCTGCCCTCGGGCACGGGCGCGAGGGCGGCGACCGCCTCGTGCGCCCAGCGGTGCGCCTCGGCGAGCGTCGAGCGCGTCGCCTCGTGCTCGCGCAACTCGTCGACGAGGGCGTCGACCGTCGCACGCGACGGCACGATCCGGGCGGCGAGCGTGTTCGTGTCGAACGGGTCGCCCGCCTCGTCGGCCGGCGCGGGGAGCACGTCGCGGCGGATCCGGTCGAGCAGGTCGGCCGACGAGGCATCCGTCTTCGCCAGCAGCTCGAGCCGCAGCAGCGGCAGCGTCACGACGCCCGCGCGCAGGTCGGTGCCGGGCACCTTGCCCGTCTCCTCCGGCTGCGGCGACAGGTCGATCACGTCGTCGATGAGCTGGAACGCGACGCCGATCTTCTCGCCGAATTCGATGATCGGCGCCTCGAGCGCCGGGTCGGCGTTGCCGAAGATGACGCCCGACTGCGCGGCCGCCGCGATGAGCGACCCGGTCTTGTCGGCCAGCACCTGGATGTAGTGCTCGATCGGGTCTTCATCGGGGTCGGGCCCGACGGTCTCGTTGAGCTGGCCCAGCACCAGGCGCTCGAACGTGTCGGCCTGCATGCGGATGGCGCGCTCCCCGAGCTTCGCCATGAGCTGGCTCGCGCGCGCGAACAGCAGGTCGCCCGTCAGGATCGCGACCGAATTGCCCCACACCGTCTGCGCGCTCGGCACGCCGCGCCGGCGCTCCGACTCGTCCATGACGTCGTCGTGGTACAGCGAACCGAGGTGCGTGATCTCGATCGCCATCGCCGCCGTCACGACATCGTCGACGGCGCCGTCGCCGAGCTGCGCGGTCAGCAGCGTCAGCATCGGCCGCACGCGCTTGCCGCCCGCCTCGAGCAGGTAACGGCTCGTGACATCCGCCACCGTGTCCGCGAAGCGGACCTGCTCGGCGAGCCCCACCTCGACGCGCTCAAGCCCGTCGTCGATGGCCCGAGCCATGGCGCGATCGGCCGCGGAGGCGAACACCCGCTCGCTGAGGCCGAGATTGGCCGCGAGCGAGGAGGCGCGACGGACCGTGTGGCTCGGATTCACGTGCCCCAGCCTACCGAGAGCGAGCCGAGCGGATGCTGCGAGCTTGTCGAACGCGGAGGCGTCAGCTGTCCACGTCGGCGACGGGCTCGCCGGGCTCGCCGGACGCGCCGAGCCCGCCGGGCTCGCCGGGTTTGCCGGGCCCGCCGGGCTTGCGCGCGCGGTGCAGCGCGACGATGCCGGCCGTCAGGTTGCGCCACGCGACATCCGCCCACCCGCTCTCGCGGATCCACGTCGCGAGCGTCGGCTGGTCGGGCCACGCGTTGATCGACTCGTTGAGGTAGTCGTAGGCGTCGTCGTTCGAGCTCGACAGCTTCACGAGCGGCGGCATGACGACCTTCTGGTAGAAGTCGTAGCCCGCGCGCACGACCCCCACCGGCGGGTGCGAGAACTCGCACACGACGAGGCGTCCGCCCGGCTTCGTCACCCGCAGGAACTCGGCGAGCGCGACCTTCGGCTCCTTCACGTTACGCAGGCCGAAGGAGATGGTGACGGCATCGAACTCGTCGTCGCCGAACGGCAGCTTCATCGCGTCGGCCTCGACGAACACGAGGTTCGGCACGTGCGCCTGGCGGCGGCGGCCGACCTCGATCATCCCGGGCGAGAAGTCCGCGGCGACGACGCTCGCGCCCGACTTCGCGAGGCTGGCGCTCGACGTGCCCGTCCCCGCGGCGACGTCGAGGATGCGCTCGCCGCGCTTCGGCGCGACCGCCTTCGTCGTCGCGACACGCCACAGTGCGGCGTTGCCGACGGAGAGCACCGCGTTGGTGCGGTCGTAGCGCGCCGCGACCCGGTCGAACATCGCCGAGACGTCACGGGGGTCCTTGCCGAGGTCTGCGCGCGTCATGCCTGCGAGTCTACGGTCGCCCGGCTGGGCGGGCGCGGTGAGGGCGCCGGGGTCGGGGGCCGGCGCCGGGGGCCGGGGCCCGGGGTGGGCGGCCCGGGGGTCGGAGCCGGGGACCCGAGTCGCGGTGCCTCGGGGCCTCAGGCGGATGCCGCGAGGCCGGCGCTGCCCGCGCCATCCGCTCGCCGTCGCCGGACGCCCCTCAGCGCACGCGAGTTCGCAGGACCACACGCGCCATCCCCCGCGTCCAGCACCCATCGCCCACCTCATCCTGCACACCGCCCCGCCGGGGCCGGATGCCGCGAGGCCGGCGCTGCCCGCGCCATCCGCTCGCCGTCGCCGGACGCCCCTCAGCGCACGCGAGTTCGCAGGACCACACGCGCCATCCCCCGCGTCCAGCACCCATCGTCCAGCTCATCCTGCACACCGCCCCGCCGGGGCCGGAACGCCGCCGCCACCCCCGCCCCTCGACTCACACGAGTTCGCAGGACCACACGCGCCATCCCCCGCGTCCAGCACTCATCGCACAGCTCATCCTGCGAACTCGCTCGACCTACCTGAGAGTTCCCATGCATCGGGATGGAAATCTGGCTGGACGGCGTTCAATCGTGGTGGACGGCGCGGATGCGCCATCCGCTCGACGAAAGGAAACGCAGCCATGAAGGCGATCTGGAACGGCACGGTCATCGCGGAGTCCGACGACACCGTCGTGGTGGAGGGCAACCACTACTTCCCGCGTGAGGCGATCCGCCCGGAGTACTTCGTGGACAGCGACAACCGCAGCGTGTGCCACTGGAAGGGCACGGCGAACTACTTCCACGTGGAGGTCGACGGCCAGCGCAACCCGAACGCGGCCTGGACCTACAACACCCCCTCCGACGCGGCTGCGGAGATCCGCGAGCACGTCGCCTTCTGGCGCGGCGTCGAGGTCGTCCCCGCCTGAGGCGCGCGGCTGGCACGGCGGCGGCGCGCCGCCCCGCGCAGCCAGCGCGCCCGGCACGGCACGGCCAGGCAGCGCGCCAGGCACGGCACGGCCAGGTCGGCGCGTCCGGCACGGCACTGCCAGGCCAGCGCGACGGGCACGGCACGGCCAGACCGGCGCCCCCGGCACGGCACGGCCAGGCCGGCTTGCCCGGCACGGCGCGGCCAGGCCAGCCCAGCACCACCGGGGCGCAAGCGGGCCGGTACCCCGTGAACCGGCCCGCCACCCTCCGGCGTAGGCTGGTCCGGTGACGCGAACGGATGCCGCGGCGCCTCCCGCCGCCAGCACGAGGCTGCGCGTCCGCACCGTCGCGGTCGACGAGACCGCACCGCTCGTGCCGCGCCTCGACCCGAGGCATCCGCTGCTCTGGATGCGCCGCGGCGAGGGCATCATCGGGATCGGCGAGTTGCTCCGCATCGAGACGCGCGGCCCCGACCGCGTCGCCGACGCGGCCCGCGAGTGGCGTCGCATCACCGGACTCGCCGACGTCGACGACCGCGTCGGGCTCCCCGGCAGCGGACTCGTGGCGTTCGGCGCGATCGCGTTCGCCGACGAGTCCGCGGCGACGAGCGTGCTCGTCGTGCCCGAGATCGTGCTCGGCCGCCGCGACGGGCGAGCGTGGGTCACCCGCGTCGAACTCGTCGACGGGGCATCCGCCCCACCGCCCGCCCCGGTCGAACTGCCCGCACCCGCGCCGAAGCGCGACGTGCCGCGCGTGCGCTTCGCGCCCGGCGCGCTGCCGCCCGAGGCGTACACCGACGCCGTCGCGGAGGCCGTGCGCCGCATCGACGACGACCGGTTCGAGAAGGTCGTGCTCGCGCGTGAGATCGTCGGCACGCTGCACGAGGACGCCGGGCTGCGCGCCGCGCTTGCGAAGCTCGCCGACGACTACCCCGACACGTGGGTGTTCGCGGTCGACGGCCTCATCGGCGCGAGCCCCGAGACGCTCGTGCGCGTCGACCACGGCACGGTCTCGGCGCGCGTGCTCGCCGGCACCGCATCGCGTGGGCGCGACGCGGCATCCGACCGCGACCAGGCGACGCGCCTCGCCGCCTCGCACAAGGACCTCGCCGAGCACGCCCTCGCGGTCGAGAGCGCTGTCGCGACGCTCGCCCCGCACACTGCCCGGCTCGACGCGAGCCCCGAGCCGTTCACGCTGCAGCTGCCGAACCTCTGGCACCTGGCGACCGACCTCAAGGGCACGCTCGGCGACGGATCGAGCTCGCTCGACCTCGTGCGCGCCGTGCACCCGACGGCCGCGGTGGCCGGCACGCCCCGGGGCGTCGCGCTCTCGGCGATCGCCGAGCTCGAGGGCTTCGACCGTGGGCGATACGCCGGGCCGGTCGGCTGGGTCGACGCCGACGGCGACGGCGAGTGGGCGATCGCGCTGCGCTGCGCGCAGGTGTCGGCGGATGGCACGGTGCGCGCGTATGCCGGATGCGGCATCGTCCACGACTCGGTGCCGGCCGACGAGCTCGCCGAGACCGACATGAAGTTCCGCCCGATCGTGGAGGCCTTCGGCGCGCCGCCGCCGTCGCCGTCCGTTCCGTAGGACGAGGCCCGCACGCCTCAGCTCAGCGCGAGCCGCGTCTTCTGCTCCTCGATGTCGAAGTCGGCGAGCGGCCAGTCGAGCTTCATCGACTCGAGCGCGTCGATCAGGAGGTGCTGCACGGCGAGCCGCGCGTACCACTTGTGGTCGCCGGGGATCACGTACCAGGGCGCATACGGCGTGGTCGTGCGCTCGAACGCGATCTGGTACGCCTCGCGGTACTTCGGCGCGAGCATGCGCTCGTCGATGTCGCCGGGGTTGAACTTCCAGTGCTTGTCGCGGCGCTCGAGCCGGTCGAGGAGCCGCTCCTTCTGCTCGTCCATCGAGATGTGCAGCATCACCTTGATGATCGTGGTGCCGGATGCCGCGAGCTCGGCCTCGAACTCGTTGATCGCGTCGTAGCGGCGCTCGATCTCCTCGGGCGGCGCGAGCTCGCGGACGCGCGCGATGAGGACGTCCTCGTAGTGCGACCGGTCGAACACGCCGATCATGCCGGCGTCGGGCACGCGCTTCCGGATGCGCCACAGGAAGTCCTGCGCGAGCTCCTCCTCGGTCGGCTTCTTGAACGACGCGAGCTGCACGCCCTGCGGGTCGACGGCGCTCATGACGTGCTTGACGATGCCGCCCTTGCCCGCCGTGTCCATCGCCTGCAGCACGAGCAGCACGCGACGCGGGTCGTCGCCCATCTGGTGGCCCGCGTACAGCTGCTCCTGCAGGTCGGCGAGGATCGTCGCGCCGAGCTCGAGCGACGCCTTGCCCTCGGCCTTGCCGGCCTCGAACCCGGGCGTGCTGCGGGGGTCGAGGTCGGCGAGCTCGAAGTCCTGCCGCACGCGCAGCACGTCCATCGGGTCGCTCGCCCAGTACTTCTCCAGCCCCACGACGCTCCTCTCCCGGCCGCGTCCGCCGCGGCGCTCCCCCATCTTCGGGTGCCGACGGATGCCACGGCAAGGGGTCGCGCGCCGCGCGCCCTTTGCCCGGCTCGCGTCCACTTCGGCGGATATACGATCGGGCGCGCCGGTCTGACGGGCTCACTCGGGGTGCCCGATCGTATATCCGCCGAAATGGACGGACGGCGGGGTGACCGCGCTACGCCTGCGCTGGGCGCGGCCGGCGGGGTGCAGCCGGCGGCGGGTCAGCGCGCGAGCGGGACCTCGAGCAGCGTCGGCCCGGTCACGGCCGTGCCGAGCGCCTCGTCGAGCTCGCCGCGCGTGGTCGCGCGGCGGTACTCCCACCCGTACGCCGTCGCGAGCGCCGAGAGGTCGACCGACTGCGGCGTGTACTGCACGCGATCGAACGCGTCGGCCGGGGCGGATGCCGCGACCTCGAGCGCATCGAAGATCGTGCCGCCGCCGTCGTTGCCGACGATCACGAGCACGCGCGGGCGCGCCTCGCCGGCGCCGAGGAGGAGCGAGCCGACGTCGTGCAGCAGCGTGAGGTCGCCGATCAACGCGCGCGTGACGCCGGTCGCGGTCGGCCGGAGCGACGGGTCCGGGATGCCCGCCCCATCCGTCGCCTGCGACGCATCCGTCTCGCCCACGGCATGCATCTCGCCCGCGGCATCCGTCGCCCCCGCGGCATCCGTCGCCCCCGCGGCATCCGTCTCGTCGACCGCAGCCACCGCAGCGACCGCGCCCGGCGCCGCCGACTGGCTCGCGATCGCGATGCCGATCGCCGTCGCGACCGTGCCGTCGATGCCCGCGAGTCCGCGATTCGCGTGCACTGGGATGCGCCGGCCCGGTACGTTGCGGTCGGCGTCGCGGATCAGCCGCGAGGCGCCGAACACCAGTCGGTCGTGCGGCCAGGTCGCCGCCCAGAGCGCCTCGACGAGCATGCGGCGGTCGACGGGCCGGCGGATCCGCGCGAGCTGGTCCTGCAGGTACGCGCGCTGTGCGGCGTAGTCGCTGACGTGCCCGGTCTCGTCGACGCCGCTGCGCAGCCCGCCGGCGCCCACCGACCCGGCGGCGCCGGCACCGGCCTCGGCCTCGTCGCGCTGCTCGAGCAGCATGCGGCTCGCACGCACCCAGCGCCCGGTCCACGCACGCTCCTCGGCCGTCGGCTCGTGCGGCCCGACCGTCACCGCCCGCTCGAAGCGGTCGACGGCGTGCCCCGGGTCGAACCACTCGATCCCCCACGGCGCGACCGCGATGGTCGCCACGTCGTCGCGCTGCACGAGCGCGGGCACCTCGCGCGAGAGCGTCGGATGCCCGAACACGATCGCCCGCTCGACGAGGTCGCCGAATCCGGGTTCGCGCAGCAGTTCGCGGTACGCGACCACGAGGTTGGGCCCGAAACGCGCGCCGCTCGTCACCTCGGCGATGAGCGGCCATCCGCCCGCGCGCGCGAGCTCCTCGGCCTCGGGGCCCGCGCCGGCGCCCGCGATGACGATGGTGCGGGGGCCGTGCTCGAGCCGCAGGGGCGGTGCGTCGGCGCGTGCGACGTCGGTCGGCGAGGCGACGGATGCCACGGCATCCGCCCGCGCGACCGGCGCGGCCTCGAGCACGACCGCCGACGAGAGCGGCTCGCGGTACTGCAGGTTCAGGTGCACCGGACCGGGGCCGGGGTGCGGCACGAGCCCGCCGTCGGCGTCGAGGCCGAGCGCCGCGTGCACGGCCTCGCGCACGAGGGTCGCCGCGGCATCCGCCTCACCCGCTCGGCCCTCGGGCGGCGCGACGTCGCGTTCGAGGCGCACCGCGCCGGCGAAGATGCCGGGCTGCATCGTCGTCTGGTTCGAGCGGATGCCGCGCAGCTCGGCGGGACGATCGGCGGTCGCGACGATCAGCGGCACGCCAGCATGGTGCGCTTCGAGCACGGCGGGGTGCAGGTTGGCGACCGCGGTTCCGGAGGTCGTCACGACCACGGCGGGCCGACCCGTCTCGACGGCGAGACCGAGCGCGAGGAACCCCGCCCCGCGCTCGTCGATGCGGACGTGCAGGCGGATGCCGCCGACGCGCTCGAGTTCCGCCGCGGCGAGCGCGAGCGCCTGCGAACGCGACCCGGGCGCGACGACGACGTCGGTGACGCCCGCGCGCACGAACTGCGAGAGCAGCGCGAGCGCGGCTGCGGTGGCGGGACTCGCGACCGTTCGGACTTCAGCCATTCGGCAGACCCGAGGGTCCGGGGTCGCCGGGGCCGTCGGTTCCGTCGTTGCGCCGCCGATCGGTGCCGAGCGCGTCGTCGCCGCGCGCGCTGGCGGCGCCGTGGCCGTCTGCATGGTGATCGCGACCGCCGTCGGCGTCGGCGCCGGCGTCGAGCTCGTGGTCGAGCTGCTCGAGTTCCTGCTCGAGGCGGCGGATCCGCTCCTCGTGCTCGGCGTCGGCACGCAGGCGGCGGAGGAACTCGGGGTCGTCGTCGGGCGCATTGCTGTGCGGGTTGACGCGTCCGACGCGGATGGCGCGGCCGCGCCCCACGATGAACCAGAGCGCGGCACCGATGACCGGCACGAGCAGGATGACGACGATCCACCACCCGCGCGGGAGACCACGGATGCGAGTGCGATCGAAGAGCGCGCAGTCCACCGCCGCGTAGATCGTGAAGACCACGGCGGCGACACCGGCGATCAACCAGAGGCGGACCATGCACCGATTCTAGGCGCGTCGCATCACGTTCGGCTGGGAGCGAGCACCCAGACTCCGCCGCCTACACTGATCGGGTGAAGGCCCTCCCCGTCTGGCTCCGCTACACGCTGCTGCGCGTGCTCCTGTTCGCCGCACCGCTCGTGGTCCTGCTCGTCGCGGGCGTCACCCCGTGGATCGCCGTCATCGTGGCCGCGCTCTTCGGTTTCAGCGCGTCGCTCATCTTCCTCCGCAAGCAGCGGGAGCAGCTCGCGACCGACCTCTACGCCGCTCGGCACCGCGAGCAGCCGGTCGTCATGGCCGACGACGAGGCCGAGGACTCCGCGATCGACGAGGCGGAGCAGCGCCGGGCCGAGTAGGGCCGCGCGCCGCGGCTGCGGCGTGTTCGCGCGGCATCCGTCGCGGCGCGGCATCCGTCGCCGGCGGCGCTGGACGCCCCGTCCTCCCCATCGCCCCGCGGCATCCGCCCTCAGTACGCGAACGCGAGGCCCATGCCGACGCCGTACACGAGCGCCGTCAGGCTCGCGAGCTGCAGGCCGATGACGAGCTCGCGCGGCGTGCGCGCCCAGCCCACGATCACGCACGCCGGCAGTGCGGCGAGCAGGGCGAACAGCACCAGCCAGGCCGGCGGGTAGAGCAGCGCCCAGAACACCGTGATGGCGAACGGGGCGAGCATGAAGACGGCGAAGAGGATGCGTCCGGCGAGCGGTCCGACGAGCACGGCGAGCGTCCGCTTGCGCGCGATGCGGTCCTGCTCGACGTCGCGGAGGTTGTTCGCCATGAGCACCGCGCACGCGATGAGGCCGACGCCGACGCCTCCCGTCCACGACTCGAGGTTCACGTCGAGCGCCTGCACGAAGGTCGAACCCGCCGTCGCGACGAGGCCGAAGAACACGAAAACGAACAGCTCGCCGAGGCCGTAGTAGCCGTACGGACGCTTGCCGCCCGTGTAGAACCAGGCGGCGATGATCGCCGCGGCGCCGACCGCGAGCAGCCACCACTGCTGCGTGATGACGACGAGCGCGAGCCCGGCGAGCGCGGCGAGGCCGAAGAACGCGAGCGCGACGGTCAGCACCTGCCTCGGCGTCGCAGCGCCGGAGCCGACCAGTCGCGCCGGGCCGACGCGGTGCTCGTCGGTGCCGCGCACGCCGTCGGAGTAGTCGTTGGCGTAGTTCACGCCGACCTGCAGCGCGAGCGCGACGACGAGGGCGAGCACGGCCCGCCACGGGTGGAACGGCTCGTCGAGGTAGCCGAGGAGCACGACACCGGCGCCCGTGCCGAGTGCGACGGGGGCGATCGCGAGCGGGAGGGTGCGCAGGCGGGCGCCGCCGACCCAGTCGCGGAACGTCGCCGGCCCGCGTTGCGCGCGCGGCGCGCCGGCTGCCGCCTTCGCGGGGTTGCCGGAGCGTCCGTTCGTGCGGGACCTCGCCGGCGGCGCCGGCTGGGCGGACTTGGCTGACTGCGTGCGCGGGGTCTTCGGGCGTGCCACCCCGACATGCTATTCCGCTCGCCTCTGCGAGGGCCTCTGCCGGGACCCCGGGATCCACCCCGACCTGCTCTGCCGAAGGTGTCTGCACGTGCTCGGCCACGGCCCCATCGACCGAAGGCGACCACGATCCCGCGCGAGACCATCCAGTCGCTCGCATTGGGGGGAGAAAGGTATCCCCGGAATACCTTTCTCCCCCCTCCGAGCGCGAAACGGTCACCGAAGTCGGGCGGCGGCAGCTGCGCGCTCGGGCACTGCGTCCACCGGGGCGAGTTCGCAGGATCAGCCACGACACGGTCGCCGCCACGGCGGCATCAGGGCTCTCATCCTGCGAACTGCACGAGGTCGGCCGGCGGCCGCGCCGGGCCACGCCCGCCTCGACCGTCGCGCGCGTCAGGCGCCGGCGGCGCCCCGAGCGAGAGCGGATGCCGCGACGCGGTCGGGCTTGCCCGAGGCGAGTCGCGGCAGGTCGTCGACCACGACGAGGCGCACCGGCCGGCCGGCGGGCGGCAGCCCCGCGGCATCCGTCGCCCTGCGCAGCGCCTCGAGCGCGCCCGCGGTCCGAGCCGCGTGCCCGGCGTCGACGACCGCGGCGCGCTCGCCCCACTCGGGGTCGGGCACGGCGACCACGATCGCGTCGCCGAACCCGTCGACGCCGTGCACGGCGCGCTCGACCTCGCCGAGCACGACCTTGACGCCGCCCGAGATCATGACGTCGTCGGCGCGACCCGTCACCCGAAGGCGTCCGTCCTCGCCGACCGAGCCCAGGTCGCCGGTGCGGTACCAGCGGCGGCCGTCGGCGTCGATCGTGAAGGCGCGCGCCGTGCGCTCGGGGTCGCCGAGGTATCCCTGGGCGAGCATCCGCCCGGAGAGCTGCACCTCGCCGTCGACGATGCGCACGTCGACGCCGTTCAGTGCGCGGCCGTCGTAGACGCAGCCGCCCGCGGTCTCGCTGGATCCGTACGTGCGGTGCACGCGGGCGCCGATGGCCGTCGCGCGCTCGACGAGCCCGGCCGGCGCGGCCTGGCCGCCGAGCAGGATGGCCTCGAAAGATCCGAGCGCCGCGCGCACCGAGCGGTCGCCGTCGGCCGCCTCGACGAGACGCGCGAGCTGCACGGGCACGAGGGAGGTGAACCACGGCCGGTCGGCGTCGAGGGTGCGAGCGGCGGCGACGAACGCCTCCGGAGTGAACCCGCCCGCCGGCATGACCGCCGGCTCGGTGCCGGCGACGAGGGAGCGTACGAGCACCTGGATGCCGGCGATGTAGGTGCCGGGGAGGGCGAGCAGCCACTGCCCGTGCGTGCCGCCGAACCACTGCGACGTCGCCCTCGCGCTCGCGCGGAGCGCGCTGCCGGAGAGCGAGACCCGCTTCGGGGCGTCCGTCGACCCGCTGGTCTCGACGACCAGGGCGATCTCGTCGTCGACGAGCGTCTCGATCGGGTCGGCGGGCTCGTGGTCCCCGTGGATCGGGAGGACGGCGGGCCCGTCGAGCAGCACCGCCTCGCGCAGCTGGACCGTGAGCAGGGGCACGTCGCCGGCCGGAACCCGAATGAGTGGTTTCATCGGATGCTCGCTGACCGGCAGATGCGGTTTCGGCCCGCCGGGACGCTCAGTAGTGCCACGGGTACGGGCCCCAGTCCGCCGCGCGCTTCTCCAGGAACGAGTCGCGCCCCTCGACGGCCTCGTCGGTCCCGTACGCCAGCCGCGTCGCCTCGCCCGCGAACACCTGCTGGCCGACGAGCCCGTCGTCGACCGCGTTGAACGCGAACTTCAGCATCCGGATCGCCGTCGGCGACTTCGTCAGGATGGTGCGCGCCATCGCGATCGCCTCGCGTTCGAGGTCGGCGTGCGGCACGACCCGGTTCACGGCGCCCATCTCGTACGCGCGGTCGGCCGAGTACTCCTCCGCGAGGAAGAACACCTCGCGCGCGAACTTCTGGCCGACCTGGCGGGCCATGTACGCCGATCCGTATCCGGCGTCGAAGCTGCCGACGTCGGCATCCGTCTGCTTGAACCGACCGTGCTCGCGCGACGCGATGGTGAGGTCGCAGACGACGTGCAGCGAGTGCCCGCCGCCGGCCGCCCAGCCGGGCACGACCGCGATGACGACCTTCGGCATGAAGCGGATCAGCCGCTGCACCTCGAGGATGTGGAGTCGGCCCGTCGCCGCCGCGGCGGCCGGGTCGCGGACGACCTCGCCCTCGGCCGCCGAGTACTGGTAGCCGTCGCGGCCGCGGATGCGCTGGTCGCCGCCGGAGCAGAACGCCCAGCCGCCGTCCTTCGGGCTGGGCCCGTTGCCGGTGAGCAGCACGACGCCGATGCGCGGGTCGGTGCGCGCGTCCTCGAGGGCGCGGTGCAGCTCGTCGACCGAGTGGGGGCGGAACGCGTTGCGCACCTCGGGGCGGTCGAACGCGACCCGCGCGATGCGGCCGTCGGTCGAGTGGTGGTAGGTGATGTCGGTGAAACCGGCTCCGCCGGTGACGGATGCCGCGGCATCCACCCACTCGCTCGGATCGAACAGGTCCGACACCTCGACTGCCATGGTCTCCAGCCTAGTTCGGGCGGGCCCGGGGCTCCCCTCCCGCGACGGCGGGCGCCGGGTGGCGGGCGCCGGATGGCAGACTCGTCGCATGAGCGCCGACGCCCTGCCGCCCCTGCACGACCTGCTCGCGACGGCGCGGGTCGTCGCACTCCCGCTCGTGACGCGCTTCCGCGGCATCGACGTGCGCGAGGCCCTCCTCCTCGAGGGGCCGGAAGGGTGGACCGAGTTCGCGCCGTTCGCCGAGTACGAGGACGAGGAGGCCGCGACCTGGCTCGGCGCCGCGATCGACTTCGGCTGGAACCCCACCCCGGCGGCGCACCGCGACCGCATCCCGGTGAACGCGACCGTGCCGGCCGTCGATGCCGATGCGGTTCCCGCCGTGCTGGAGCGATTCCCCGGTTGCCGGACCGCGAAGGTCAAGGTCGCGGCATCCGACCAGACCCTCGATCAGGATGTCGCGCGCGTCCGCGCCGTGCGTGAGGCGATGGGGCCGGAGGGACGCATCCGCGTGGACGCGAACGGCGGATGGAACATCGACGAGGCCGAGCACGCGATCCACGCGCTCGCCCCGTTCGACCTCGAGTACGTCGAGCAGCCGTGTCCGAGCGTCGCCGAACTCGCCGAGATCCGCACGCGCACGAAGTACATGGGCATCCCGATCGCGGCCGACGAGAGCGTGCGGCGTGCCGACGACCCCCTGGCGGTCGCCGCGGCGGGTGCCGCGGACCTACTCGTCGTGAAGGCGGCGCCGCTCGGGGGCATCCGTCGCGCCCTCGACGTCGTCGAACGGGCCGGCCTGCCGATCGTCGTCTCGAGCGCGCTCGACACGAGCGTCGGGCTCGCGATGGGCGCGCACCTCGCGGCTGCCGTCCCGACGCTCGAGTACGACTGCGGCCTCGGCACGGCCTCGCTGCTGGCGGCGGATGTCTCGTCCGAGCCGCTCCTCCCGAGCGGCGGCGCGATCGACGTCCGCCGCGTCGATCCCGACCCGGCGCTGCTGGACCGATATACGGCCGACGCCGACCGCACGGCGTGGTGGCTCGCCCGCCTCGAGCGCTGCCACGCGGCTCTGAGCACCGGAACGGCCTGACCGACCTCCGATCACGCCGGTCGGGAACATGAGGATACCCCCGCTTCTGGGGGTGTCGCGCCGACGATATCGGGGAGGACCCTGAGTCCATCAGCGTCGATCGGGGGGCATCGTCGGATGCGTCGGCCGGTCGTCGGCCGCCACGAACCCGAATCGAAGTGGAGCAACGATGATCTCGAGAACAATGACCAACATCGGCGCCGGTATCGGCCTCGCCGCCGCCCTCACGCTCGGCAGCGGCATGGCCGCGTACGCGCACGAGTGCTACAACGCGAACCGTTCCGAGAAGGGCAATGCCGGTGCGTCCAAGTCGCAGGCGTGGTTCACGGTCTACTTCGAGGAGCTGACGATGGGTCTCGACCCGGCGGACGCCGAGTGCGTGACCGACGCCTACGCGAGCACCGGCGCGCCGATGTCGTTCACCATCCACGTGAAGGGCGCGAACGGCCAGGACGGCGTCGTCGCCGGAAACAACCCCAACGAGGGGAAGTCATCCGACGGCAAGGGCATCGACGAGATCTTCGCCGCGCACGGCGCCGACCTCTTCTTCGCGTTCGACAGCTGCGGCGTGGACATCCCGCTCTAGCGGACGATCGTCCACGACCGACGACGATGCCCGACGCGGCGAGCGTCGGGCATCGTGTCGCGCGCGGATCGGCGCCGGGATGGTCTCCCGAGCGCCGATCCGCGCCGCCCGGGCGACGCGGCGCACACCCGCGTCGCCCGGCGACCTAGGCCCTGACTCGCGAGCGCCGGAGTCGCGGACCGGCGACGATCAGCGTCGCGGCGAGCAGCGCGATCATCAGGAGCCCGGCCAGGCCCGACTGCAGGCCCGTCAGCCCGAGGGCGTTGACCGCGGTGAGCTCCGCGACCGCCTCCGTGCCGGAGGCGACGCCGATCAGGCGGATGTGGTGGTCACCGAGTTCGGTGCCCTCCGGGATCCCGATCTCGAACTCGACCGCGCCGTCGGCGTCGGCCGGCTGCGCCTCCATGAGGGTCGGCGTCGACTCGAGCCACACCTGGACCAGCTCACCCGAGGCGAATCCGGCGCCGGTCACGGCAAGCGTCGAGCCGGTCTGCACGGATGCCGCGTCGAGACGCACCACCGGCGTGCCGGCATGGGCCGGCTTGCCCGCGTGCTCCGGCTTGCCCGGCGTCTCCGGCTTCCCCGGGTTCTCCGGCTTGCCCGCGTGGTCCGGCTTCCCGGCGTGGTCCGGCTTGCCGCCGCCCGCGCCAGGTCCGGGCTCGCCGGGCTGCTCGTCGACCAGCACGGCGGCCGTGCGCGCCGGGATCGTGACCGTGCCCGTCGCGGCATCCCAGCCGGTCTGCTTCACGACCGCGTCGGAACCGTCGGCCAGCGCCGGTGCGAGCGCGAACTCGCGACCGGCCAGCCCGTCGACCGCCTCGACGATCGGCTCGCCCGACGCGTTGAACACCACGAGGGCGCCCTCCAGCTCGGGGTCGACGTCCTCGCCGACGAGGTCGTCGATGAGCATCACGATGAGCCCGTCGGTGGCATCCGCCCCGCTGTTCGGGAACGTCACCTTCTGCTCGATGAGCTCGGCCGAGCCCAGCTTCAGCAGGTCGACGCTGGAGCGCACGCGCTGCAGGTCGAGCGCGGCGGCCTCGGCGGCGGCGATGTCCTCCGCGGTCGGCTTCAGCGCCGGGTCGGCGAGCCGCTCGGCCATGACGGGCCAGTGGTCCTCGTTGTCGGACTTCATCGGCAGGCCCGACCCGAAGGTGGACTCCTGGCCGGTCCAGTCGATGCGGTTGAACCAGTCGCCCGAGTTGTAGCTGTTGCGGTCGAGCGACTTCGAGCGGAGCAGCTCCGTGCCGGCGTGCCAGAACGAGGGGCTCTGCGAGAACGTCACGGTCGCGAGCGACAGCGTGTTCATGCGCACCCGGTCGGCCATCGACGTCTCGGCGGGCAGCTTCAGCACGCCGAGGTCGAACAGCGTCTCGTTGTCGTGGGCGTCGACGTAGTTGATGACCTCCTCGGGGTGGTCGGCGTAGCCCGCCGGCGACCCGTTGTAGTCGACCTCCGCGCCCGACTTCAGCACGCCGTCGTACCCGGTGAACTGGAAGTCGCGCAGGTTGCCCGCGAGGCCGATCTTCACGAGGTCGGTCTGCTGGCCGAGGTTCCGGATGCCGTCACGCACGGGCAGGCCGTTCGGCTCGCCCGCGAGCCCGGTGCCGAAGCCCTGCTCGTACTTCGAGTCGCCGGCGACCGGGCTGCCGCCGTGCACGCCGTCACGCAGACGGTCGTTGAACGTCGCGATGCCGGTGCCGCCGAGCTGGCCCTGCGTGGCCTGCTCGAACCGGGCGTTGTTCGCGACTTCGCCGAAGTTCCAGCCCTCGCCGTAGAGCAGCACCTTCGTGCCGTCGACGCCGTCGTCCTCGAGCGTGAGCTCGTCGAGCGCGGCCCGCACGGCGAGCATGTTCTCCTTCGAGTGGTGGCCCATGAGGTCGAAGCGGAACCCGTCGACCTTGTACTCCTTCGCCCAGAGGACGCTGGAGTCGACCATCAGCTTCTCGGCGACCTCGTGCTCGGTCGCGATGTTCTGGCAGCACGTGGAGGTCTCGACGCCGCCGGTCGCGTTGAGGCGGTGGTAGTAGCCGGGCACGACCTTGTCGAGCACCGACTTCTCGCCCTGGCCCGACTGCGCGGTGTGGTTGTACACCTTGTCGAGCACGACCTGCAGGCCGGTGGCGTGCAGGGCGCCGACCATCTCGCGGAACTCGGCGACGCGAGCGCCGCCCTCCGGGTCGACCGCGTAGGAGCCCTCCGGGGTCTGGAAGTGGTACGGGTCGTAGCCCCAGTTGAAGCCGTCGAGGTCGCGGATCGCCTCGATGCAGGCCTGCTGCTCCTCCGACGCCGGACCGTACGACTCGAGGTCGCAGTCGGGGGTCGCCTGCAGGTCGCGGCGCTCCTCGATGGTGGCGATGTCGAAGGTCGGCAGCAGGTGCACCGTGTTGATGCCGGCCGCGGCGAGCTCGCGGAGCTGCTCGGTGCCCGCGCTGTTGCGCGTGAACGCCCGGTACGTGCCGCGCTCGTCCTCGGGCACCGACTCGTCGGTGATCGAGAAGTCGCGCACGTGGAGCTCGGTGATCGACCGGTCGACCTGGCGCTCGACGACCGGCGCGGGCGTCTCGGCCCACAGCTCGGGCGCGAGGGCCGGGTCGTCGAGGTCGACGACGACGGTGCGCGCCGAGTTCACGGTGAGCGCGACCGAGTGCGGGTCGGTGACCGAGTTCGTCTCGATCTCACCCGTGGTCGGGGCGAACACCTCGACGAGCCAGCGGTACTCGTCTCCCACGTCGACGCCGTCAGCCACCGACCAGGTGCCGGATGCCGCGTCGAACGTCGCCGGCAGCACCTGGGGGTCGCCGGTCGAGCCCGCGTCCCAGACCTCGGCCGAGACGGAGCGCGCCGTGGGCGCCCACACCGACAGGGTCGGCTCGCCGCCGTCGAACGAGGCACCGAGCGAAGCGGATGCCACGCCCTCGGCGTACAGGTCGTCGAGCACTCCCGGCAGCTGCACGCCGGTCATCGCGGTCAGGGCGTCGCCCTGCCGCTGCGCGACCTGCAGTTCGCCCGTGACGAGCTCGGCGATCGCGTCGCGGTCGAGGCCGACGGGGCGGAGCGCGACGTAGCTCGCGAGGTGCGGGAACTTCGCGACGAGCGCCTCGCCGAGACCGGCGGCGTCGACGGTGAGCTCGACCGACTGGTCGGCGCCGGTCACGGCGCCATCGGCGGTGCCGAGCCCGCCCGCGGCGGCGTACTCCAGCGTGTACCCGAGGTCGGCCGCGTTCGCGCCGCCGAGGAGTGAGGCGGGCCACGCGAGCGTGTCGGCGTCGAGCCAGTAGGCGCGCTGCTGGCCGGTGCCCGCGAGCGGCGGGTCGGCGACGACGACCTCGAGCACGTGCGTCTCGAGCGTGTAGCGGAAGGTGACGAACTCGCCGTCCTTCCCGACGACGAACGAGATGTTGCCGCCGTCGCGGACGCCGTCCACGCCGTAGTTCTCGGCCCACGAGAGGCCGTGCGCGACCTTCACCTCGTAGGAGCCGGCGGGCAGGCCGTCGGTCGAGAACTCGTAGACGCCGTCCTTGTCGCCGTCCTGCGCGAACGTGACCATGCACTCGGGCTGCCAGTCACCGGGGCAGCCGAGCTCCGACTGCAGGCTGCCGGGCAGCGTCACGATCGGGCCCTCGGCCGTCGACGAGACGATGTTCGTGCGCGGGTCCCAGTAGAAGGTGACGGGGCCGCCCTCGGTCGTGTAGGTGACGTTCGGGCCGTCCTGCACGCCGTTCGCGCCGTAGTTCAGCGCCCAGCTGCCGTTGATCGCGACCTTGTACTCGTACGAGCCGGCCGGGACCTCGAACGTGCCCGCGTAGATGCCGTCGGCGCGCTTGGTGAGCTTCGCCGCCTCGCAGCCGGGCTGCCAGTCGCCCGGGCAGCCCATCTCGGAGTTGTGGCTGCCGGGGACGGTGACCAGGCCGATCTCGGGCTCGGGCTCCTCCTCGACGACGAGGTTGACGGCGTTGCCGACCGAGGCGTAGGTCGACGCGGCGGCGCGGTTGCCTGCGGCATCCGTCGACACGGCCCGGTACTCGACGAGCGTGCCGTTCGCGAGGCCCGCGGTGTCGTGGAAGACGCGGGGGGTGGTGTCCTCGGCGGTGCCGAGCGGAGTCCACTCGGCGGAGCCGGCGACGCGCCACGCGAAGCTCGTCTCCTGCCACGTGGAGTCGGCGACGTCGGCCGAGACCGGGGCGATGCCGGTCACGCCGGCGCCCGCGACGGGCACGTCGACGGCGATGGCGGATGCCGCCTCGGGAGCGGTCACCTGCCGGTCGGCCTTCCAGACGACGGCGCCGAGCGCCGGCACGGTGACGGACGCCACGCCCTCGGCGTTCGCGGTGACCGCGGAGCCGTCGCCGTGGAGCACCGTGAAGGCGCCGTCCGTCGTGAGCGTCGGCACGTCGACGGTCTGCTCCGAGGTCGCGTTGTTCACGGCGACCAGGTACTCGACCTTCTCGTCGCGGTCGACGCGGCTGAACGCGTAGACGCCCGCGCCGTCGGCGACGAAGCGCTCGATCTGCGCGCCCTGCTCGAGGGCCGGGTGCGCCTCGCGCAGCTCGGCGAGCGCGGCGATGTGCGTGTAGAGCGGTGCGCCGGTGTCGTAGCGGTCGACGCTGCCGGCGTTCTCGCCCGTGACGAGCGGCTGGTTCACGTACTCGTCGACCTGGCTCGCGAAGAGGGTCTGGCGGGCGTCCTTGTCGCCGCCGGTGCCCGCGAAGCCCTGCTCGTCGCCGTAGTAGACGACGGGCTGGCCGCGCGTGAGGTACATGAGCTCGTGCGCGAGCTCGTTGCGCTGCACCGCGGTGTCGCCCGAGTTGGCGAGGAAGTAGCCGATGCGGCCCATGTCGTGGTTGCCGAGGAAGGTCGGCAGCGCCGTCGCCGACGAGTCGGGCGTCGTGTAGTAGTCGTCACCCGCGAACAGCGACTGCAGGTTCTTCGCCGAGTTGCCCGCGGCGAACGAGACGGCCTGCGACTGGAACGTGAAGTCGAGCACCGAGTTCATGTCGGTCTTGCGCACGTAGGGCGAGAGCTTGACCGGGTCGGCGTCGTAGACCTCGCCGAACATGAAGAAGTCGGGCTTGCCCTGCGCGTGGGCGTAGTCGAGCACCTCGGTCGACCAGGTCTCCCAGAACTCGAAGTTCACGTGCTTGGCGGTGTCGATCCGGAACCCGTCGATGCCGAGGTCGACCCAGTCCTGGTACACCTCGACGAAGCCGTTCACGACGGTCGGGTCCTCGGTCATGAGGTCGTCGAGGCCGACGAAGTCGCCGAAGGTCACCGACTCGCCCGACCAGGTCGAGTCACCCCGGTTGTGGTAGACCGTCGGGTCGTTGAGCCACGCGGGAACCTTGACGTCGGCCTCCTCGGCCGTGATCGTCGGCGTGTACGGGAAGCTCGTCGCCGGGTCGAGGTCGGGGAAGTCGGGGCTGCCCGCGATCGCGCTCGGGTCGAACACGTTGCCGGCCGCGTCACGGTACGGCGACGTCGCCTTGTCGATGTACGAGTACTGGCCCTCCTCGTACGAGATCACGTCGGCCGTGTGGTTCGTGATGATGTCGAAGTAGACCTTGATGCCGCGGTCGTGCGCCTCCGCGATGAGCGCCTCGAGCTCGGCGTTCGTGCCGAGGTGTGGGTCGATCTGGGTGAAGTCGGTGATCCAGTAGCCGTGGTAGCCGGCGCTCGCGTTCGCGCCCTCGCCCTGCACGGGCTTGTTCTTGAAGCTCGGCGTGAACCAGATCGCGCTCGTGCCGAGGCCCGCGATGTAGTCGAGGTTGTCGCGGATGCCCTGGATGTCGCCGCCGTGGTAGAAGCCCTTGTCGGTCGGGTCGAAGCCGTGCGCGAGGCGGTCGCCGGCGATGCCGGCGGTGTCGTTCGACGTGTCGCCGTTGGCGAACCGGTCGGTCATGACGAAGTAGAAGTTCTCGGTGCTGCCGGGCTGGCGCACGGGAGGGGCGACGAGCGCGGCATCCGCCTGCTCGTCGTAGGCGCCCGCGGTGCTCAGCAGCTCGAGGCCGACGCGCTTCTGGGCGTCGTCGAAGGTGACGCGCACGTCGGTGTCGCCCGCGACGGTCAGCGGGATGTTGTCTCCGCCGCCGTTCAGGCCCCAGCTCGCGTCCCACGTGTCGTTCGCGGCGACCTTGTACTCGTACGAGCCCGCGGGCAGCGTGAAGTCGGCGGCGTAGACCCCGGCCGTGTCGGTCGGCAGCAGGTGCGTCGCGTCGCAGCTCGGCTGCCAGTCCTCCGAACAGCCCAGCTCGGTCTGCAGCGAACCGACGAGCGCGAACGTGTCGCCCTCCTCGGCCGCCGCCCCGAGCGGTACGACGGTGAGCACGGATGCCGCGACGGCACCCGTGATCCCCAATGTCACCCATGTCCGAGCGCGCGCTCGTTGCGTCATCCTTGACTCCCGATTCCGGCACGACGACGTGCCACTGACATTGGGAGCGAACGTATCAGCGCGCAGGACGTTAATGCAAGCGTTTGCACTCAAGGTTCGCGAGGCGTTGCAGAAGGCGCCGCGAAAGCCGCCTCCGCGGGCGGATCGGCCCCCCTTCGGGGGCGTAATCGCTTGCACATCGGCTGAGCCGAGCGCGTCCGCGCCCAAGAGCGTCGTGTCGCTCGATCAGGGTCGCTCGCGCGATGGCTCACGCCCGGCGGCGGACTGCCGGGGGGCCCTCCGGTCCTTGAGGAGCGCCTGAGCCTTCCCGAGTATCGCCCCTAGGCCCGCCTTAACTGCAGAAGAGCCGCCCGGTGGGCGGCTCTTCTGGAATGTGTGTCCGGCGGTGTCCTACTCTCCCACAGGGTCGCCCCTGCAGTACCATCGGCGCTGCGAGTCTTAGCTTCCGGGTTCGGAATGTGTCCGGGCGTTTCCCTCGCGCTATGGCCGCCGAAACT